>Ga0209991_10000115_pt1 | contig 34955 bp, 37 predicted proteins | sample ChitaG_FD_183167 | JGI IMG/M metagenome (GOLD analysis project Ga0209991, IMG submission 183167) | Deep subsurface microbial communities from South Pacific Ocean to uncover new lineages of life (NeLLi) - Chile_00310 metaG (SPAdes)... | ecosystem: Environmental > Aquatic > Marine > Oceanic >... | reverse complement strand
TGGCGGATACCAGAAGGCAGCCGTGCCGCCCGTGAAAAGCGACAATCCCCCGGCAGTGAAAGACACTTCCGGGATGGCGGTCAATCCCCTGGCGGCATTATTTGACCGGGGGCACGGGTCGACCCCATCAATGCGGGGGGCGGGCAAACCCGCTGATGATCAGCCCATCCGCGGGCGGTTTCTGGACGTGCTCGCATGAACCCGATAAACTCAATAAACCTAACTTCCGGACTCGGGGCATTGACCCCACCGCTGAGGGCCCTCGGCCCGCCTGGAGAACAGGACACCACAGAAGGCACGTTTGCCGACGTGTTGTCGGGACTGATAAAAGACGTCAACGGACTGCAGGCAACTGCCGGGGAGTTGCGCAATCAGTTGCTCGCCGGTGAGGCAGGTGATCTGCATCAGTACATGATCGCCGCGGAGAAGGCCGGGATTGCCATGGAATTGTTGGTCGAAGTGCGCAACAAGATTGTCGAGGCCTACCAGCAGCTTATGCGCATGCCGGTCTGATCTTTTCGTAGAAGGGCATTTTCGATATGTACGAATTATTCAAGCGGGTGGTAGATACGGTAAAACGTATGCCGCCCAATCTGCGTTTTCTCATTGTAATCTCTTCTGTTTTTGTCCTTGCGGGTACGATTCTCATTTATAGCCTGGCGCGCAACATCTCGTATGGTGTCCTGTACGGCAGCCTGCCGCCGGAAGACGTGGGAGCGGTCATTGATGAGTTGGAACGGATGAACATTTCGTACCGTCTCTCGGCGGGTGGGTCGATGATCTCCGTTCCGGCAGGCAAGATCGGGGAGGTGCGCGTGCGGTTGGCCTCGGCCGGGGTGCCTTCGGGTGGCGTGATCGGCTATGAGATATTCGACAGGACCAGCATTGGGACGACTGATTTTGTGCAGAAGTTGAATTATCGCCGTGCCCTGGAGGGCGAGCTGATGCGCACCATCTCGGGTCTCTCCGAGGTTGCGGCGGCGCGCGTGCATATCGTCATTCCGCAGGAGAAGCTCTTTGTCGAGGATGAAATTCCGGCAACGGCATCGGTGGTGCTCAAGTTGCGTGCGGGAGCGAGGTTGGACAAGCGAAAGGTCAACGGGATCATGCAGCTGGTGGCCGCCGGAGTGGAAGGGCTGCGACCGGAAAACGTCACCATGCTGGATTACTCCGGAAACCTGCTTTCACCAAATACCGCCGCGGACCCCACTGTCGCCCTTTCCGGCCGCCAGTTGGAGCTGCAGAAAGCAGTCGAATCGTACCTGCAGAGCAAAGCGCAGTCCCTCCTCGATCGAGTGATCGGCCCCGGACGGTCAATTGTGCGGATCAATGCCGAGCTTAACTTCGAGCAGGTCGAAAAGACCATCGAAGAATACGACCCGGACAACCTGACCATCGTCTCCCAGGAGCGCAACGAAGAGGTCATCACCGACAATTCGTCCACCGGTGACGGGGGCACCACAGGCAGCCAGACCAAAAAAGACAATTCCATTATCAATTATGAGGTCAACCGAACGGTGCAGCACATCGTCGCCCAGACGGGGAATATCAAGAGGCTCATGCTCTCGGTGGTCGTGGATGGAAAATACGCGCCACCTGCAGAGGGCGAGGAAACGGAGCCGGTGTTTACTCCACGTTCCGCTGAGGAGCTGGGGCAGCTCTCCAGCGTGGTCAGGACGGCCGTGGGGCTTGATGAGGACCGCGGGGACAGCTTCGAGATGGTCAGTGTCCAGTTCGACCGGCAGTATTTCAAAGACGAGCAAGAGCAGCTGGATAAACTTGAACAGCGCAACTTCTTCATGAACATCGGCAAGAAGGTGCTCCAGGTTCTTGGCTTGCTGGTTGCGCTTCTGATCTTGCGTCGAATATGGAAGAAGGTCGTTGCCGCAGTCAAGGCATGGGTTCCCCCGGCACCGCCGCGGCGGAAACCGCCGCCGCTCATCGAAGAGGAGCCGATCGAGCCGATCATACCGGAAAAGCGCAAGCCGAAATTGGTTGATCAGATGTCCGAGGTGGCCAAAGAACGTCCGGACGAAATCGCCAAGGTGATTCGCACCATGATGATGGAATAGTCCGGGCATCGGCAGCGCTCAGGAAACCCCAAGGTGGATCTCAAGAACTTAACCCCATTACAGAAGGCCGCGGTGGCCCTTGTGGTCTTCGGTACCGAGGTCTCCGCCGCGGTTTTCAAGAACTTAAACGAGGGCGAAATCGAAAAGCTGACCGTCGAGATCGCCAATATAAAAGATGTGCCCCCGGAGGTAGAAGAGCAGGTCGTCAAGGAGTGCCATACGATTTTTATGGCCCGGGAATACGTGGCCCAGGGCGGCGTCGATTATGCCCGCGAGATCCTGGAAAGCGCCCTGGGTAGATCAAAGGCGGGCGAGATTCTCAAGCGGCTCGAGGGCTCGATGCGGATGACCGGGTTCTCCCTTTTACGGGGCATCGATCCCAAGCAGCTTCTAGGCTTTGTGCAGAACGAGCATCCGCAGACGATTGCGGTGTTGTTGACCCAGATCCCGCCGAACAGCGCGGCGGCAGTGCTCACCGAACTCCCGCCCGAGTTGCAGGCTGAAGTGGCCACGCGCATCGCGGTGATGGAGAAGATCTCCCCGGACGTCCTGCACCAGATGGAAGAAGAACTCGAAAACCAGTTTGAGGGAACCAGCGCCCGTGACCTTTCCATCTCGGGCGGCACGAAGGTCGTGGCCGACATTCTCAACCTTGTCGAGACCTCCGCAGAGAAACACATCATGCAGACGATGGAAGCCGAGGATGCTGATTTGGCTTCCGAAATCAAGAACATGATGTTCGTCTTTGAAGATATGATACTGCTTGACGACCGGTCGGTGCAGCGTCTGCTCAAAGAAATCGAGACCAAAGACCTTGCCGTTGCCCTGAAAGCGGCTTCCGACGAGGTCAAAAACAAGATCTTTACCAACGTGTCTGAACGCGTGGGGACGATGATCAAAGAAGAGATGGAATTTCTCGGCCCGATGCGGCTTTCGGATGTCGAGGCCGCGCAACAAAAGATTGTCGAGTCCATCCGGCGTTTGGAAGAGGAAGGCCAGGTCGTCATCAGCGGGCGCGGAGGCAAGGATGAGGTCATCGTCTAAGACAGTCTTGCCCGATGTTCGACTCTCCCCACGTACGTACAAGCTGGGCCTTCCCCGGGGAGGGAACCCGGAAGATGAAACCGACCCCGACGTCCGTCTGCGCCGCCTGGAAGAATCCTACCAGACCAGAATCGCCGCCCTTGAAGAACAGTTCGCTGCCGAAAAGCAAAAGGCCTTTGGCGAGGGTCTTAGACAGGGTGAAAAGCAGGCAGAAGAGCGTGCTCGGGGTCTCTTTGACGCCGAATGCCGGCGCTTTGCCAGCTTAATGCAACAATTCGCCAAAGCGCGGCACGAGGCCTTGCGCGTTTCCGAGGTACAATTAGTGGATCTCGTCATTTCCGCTGTAGAAAAAATCATCGCCGGGCGCCCGGAGAATCCCGAGAGAATCGCCGAAACCCTGCGTGAGGCGTTTGACCTTTTGGTCACCAAAGATAAGCTCTGCATTGTTTGTTCCCCGGCTGACGCTGGCTTCATCAAAGACCTGCTGGCCACTCACCGCGACGAGTTTGAGGAGATCGCCAAGTTTACCGTGCGGGAAGATCCCGCAATAGGCACCGGCGGATGCTTGGTGGAGACCGAGTGGGGAACGATCGATGCGCGGGTGGAAAAACGAGTGGCCGTTCTAAAACAGGTCTGGCGCCAGGCCGCCAAAGAATTACCGCCGGATCAGGCTGAAAACGAATCGTGAATGCCTCCCCCGAGACCATTGATTTCAGTCGCTATCGCCGCCTGCTGGAGACAACGGCGACCATCCGTCCCGCGGGGCGGGTAGTCGAAGTCGTCGGGCTGACTATCGAATCGGAGGGCCCCGCGGTTAACGTGGGGGAGACCTGTTTAATCGAACGCCTGGATGATCACTCGTCATTCCTCGCTGAAGCCGTGGGTATCCGCAAAGGGCGACTCATTCTGATGCCGTTTGGTGATACCTCCGGTATCGGTCCGGGGTGCATGGTCACCGCGACCGGCGGCCGTTTCACCGTCCCGGTCGGGGATGGACTTTTGGGCCGGGTCATCGATGCCCTGGGCCGGCCGATCGATGGAAAGGGTGAGTTGCCCGATGTGGCACACCAGGTCGTCGATGCCTCGCCACCTCCCGCGATGAGTCGCCCGCGGATTACCGAGCCAATGTCCTCCGGAATCCGCGTGATCGACACGCTCCTGACTATGGGACGGGGGCAGCGCATTGGCATCTTTGCCGGTTCCGGCGTGGGCAAAAGTACGCTTTTGGGAATGATTGCCCGCAATTCCTCCGCCGACGTCAACGTCATGGGCTTGGTCGGGGAACGGGGAAAGGAAGTGCGCGATTTTTTGGACCGCGATCTCGGACCGGAAGCGTTGGCCAAGACCGTGATGGTGGTTTCGACGTCCGACCGCCCTTCGCTGGAGCGGCTGAAGGGCGCTTTTGTGGCCACGGCGATTGCCGAATACTTTCGCGACCGGGGGAAAGACGTCATGCTCTTGATCGACTCGATCACGCGGCTGGCCACGGCCCAGCGCGAGGTCGGGTTGACCGCCGGAGAACCGCCGACCACGCGCGGGTATCCGCCATCGGTGTTTGCCATGATGCCCCGGCTTCTGGAACGGGCCGGGCAATCAGCAAGGGGGAGCATTACTGGCGTCTACTCTGTGCTGGTCGAAGGCGATGATTTTACCGAGCCGGTGGCTGACACCGTGCGGTCGATCCTGGACGGCCATATTGTACTCTCCCGCCGGTTGGCTTCACAAAACCACTATCCCGCCATCGACGTTTTGGACTCCGTCTCCCGCGTCGCGTCTGAGGTGATCGCCAAAGACCGCCTGCCTTTGGTCAACCGCTTCAAAGACATCATGGCCACCTATCGAGAGGCCGAGGACTTAATCAATATCGGGGCGTACAAGCCGGGAGCGTCTCCAGAAATTGATTTAGCGTTAAAAAAAATCGGTCCGATGCGGGATTTTCTCCGGCAGGGGATTTTTGAAACCGCTGCTCCCGAAAAAAGCTGGGCGCGGCTGGAGAGCGTATTAGCTGATGAAAGTGTTTCGATTTCGGCTGGAGAGGGTGCGGCAGATCAGGGAGACGCAGCGCCGCCAGTCCCGGGCCCAGTTCATCGAAACCCGGCGACACCTGGCCGGACAACTTAAGCGTCTCACTGCACGACAGAGGCAAGAACAGCGGGCGGAAGATATGTATTCTGACTCGGCCCGCGGCGAAACACGGTCGGTCAATATCTTGAACGCCCGGCATTACCTTTCTGTGGCCGAGCAGCAGGTTTTCCAGCAGGGGGAAAACGTCACCGCCGCTGAACAAAAGGTTGAACAAGCTCGATTGGATCTTGTGGAAAAGACAAAAAACAAGGAAATGCTTAATCGCCTTCGCGAACGACGCCTGGCCGAACATACAGTCTTATCCCAGCGCGAAAAGCAAAAACAAATCGACGAAACCGCCCGCCAGAATTATTTCCGCAACCGTAAGACCGTAGAGCAAGCGCACTGATCGAGGAAAAACATTCCCTATCCTGAGGAAAGTCCATCCCGATTGCTTCGCCGTTGTAATTCTCAATTTGGACGAAGCTGCATGTAGTTGCGGCGGCAACGTACTCCGCGAGTTCAGCTTACCGGTGAGGCCGGAGCATTCGAGATTGCACGGCACAAGGGTTGCTTCGCCCACGGCGGGAAAAAGTATGGTCAAACTGCATGAGAAAGTGACGGACCATGGTAGAGGAAAAGAAAAAACAAGCCGCTGACGAGGCCAGCGAGGCATCAGAAGCCGGCGAAAGCCAACCGGCCGCTTCTAAGAAAAAGTTGTCTCCATCTCCGGTGGTCTTGGCGGTAAGCGGGCTGGTGGTGTTCATCATTTTCTTGGGCGTGTTCAGCTTCATCATGGGTGTATTCGATAAAAAGTCCGCTGAAGATAAGCCCGCAGAGCAACCGGCCGGACAAGCGCAGGGCCAGGCGGAAGACGGGGAGCAGGCGGAATACACCAGCGAAGGTGAGGACACTGGCGAAGACCAAATCGACTTTAACTTCGGCGGAACTGAACCGGATACCCTGGCTGAGCTCTCCTGGATCGAAATGGAAAAAAAGAAGATCACGGCCGAACAGTTGGCGCTGGCCATTGAGCGTAAGCAATTAGAAACACTCAAACGGGAAGTCGAAGCCCTGCTGGTCAAGAAAAAACAGGTGGAAGGTGAGCGGCTGGCCTACCTGGCCAAGATCTTCGATGGCATGAAAAAAGACGAAATAAGCAACTTAATGGCGCAACTCGATGATGAAACGATCGTTGCCCTGCTCCCGAAAATGAAGGTGGCTTCCGCGTCGAAAGTGCTGGCGATGTTGCCGCCCAAGCGCGCGGCCAAAATCACCACCATGTTGTTGGGTCTCGGTAAATCGTAAGCACACAAATCATGCAAACCGACCAATTGACAACAACGCTTGCGGGGGCGCTCGTACCGCCAAGTCTTAAGACAATTAGCTGTTCCGGGCCGGGCGAGGGCACCACAGATTTTGCCGCGTTCCTGTTGGCTCTATTGTCGATGGGTTCTCTTCCGTTCGCGGCCCGGGCGCCGGCAAGCGAGGAATCTCCCGCGCCGAACGGCGAGCGGCCCGCCGGAGAGGGAACCCGATTGCATTCCCCGTTACTGATGGCTTTGCTATCGAACCAGGAGGCGATCTGCTCCTCGGTCGCTGGTGCTCATCATGGGGACAATGATAGTACCGGTGAACGCCTCCCTGCCGGAAGCGCACAAGAATCTCCCGTACCCCTACTGTTGCTGAGCTCAGGATTGGAAGCACTTCCGCGGGATATTGAATCCCCAACGTATGGCAAATACACGGAAGAGTGGGCGCTGAGTGATCCCCTTGCGGCCAATCTGCTCTCTTCAGCTGAACTCAGTGCGGATTCAATACCGGTAATCCTGCCTCCCGCTGAGCCAGCCGGGAGAAGTGATGCCCAGGCCCCGAAGCTTCCAACACTCTCAGCCGAGCAAGATGCCTGCCCTGAGTCATCCGGCGGCAGGGTCAAGCTGTCCGACAAACAAGATTTCGGGCTCAAACCATCCGGCTACGGGACCGAGCTCCTTGACACGCAAGATAACAAGCTTAGACCTCCCATCTGTGGCATTGAACTCCCCGGCAAACAGGATGTCGAGTCAAGACCATCCGGCTACGAAGCGGAACTGCCGGGCAAGCGCGGCGGTCCATATACCGGCCCGAGGGATTTTATCGCGGCCGGATTCCGGGGCAATACCGGTTCGGTGGCATTTCCGCAACCGTCCTTGCCGACCCCGCCTTCAGCCCGCCCGGTGATTCCTGGCCAGGAAATCGAGATACGTTCAAATACACCCAGCCCCATTTTCTCCAGCCAAAAAGCTGGCATCCTATCCGTTCCCGCCGCGCAAGTATTGGGGTCTGAAGGTGGGCAAGCGGGCGTTGCGCTGAAAAACATTGCCGCAGTTTTCCCGGGAACCGAAGTCGAATCGGTGAAGGTATCCGCCGGAAAGTCCGGTGCCAAAGAGGCCGATCAGCTCCTCACCGGAAATACAAAGACAGGTTCCGGTTCTGCACCGGCATCAGATCAGGTGATTACTTTGGTTGACCGAGAAGTACCGGAAAATCAGAAAAAAGCAGCTACACCGGTGCATAAACGTTCCACCGGCAGGCAGCCTTCAGCTACCGGTAAACAAGCCCTCTCGACTCCGACCACGCTCACTCCCCCAGAGGAGATGAGGAGCAAGCCCGAGGAGATGCCCTTGAACATGAAGACCGCTGAAAGGCACCTGCCTCTGATCCACCGCCTTGATTCCGCCGTGCCCGCAAAGGGAAGCGCCGATCCCCCGGCGCCCGCCGCCCCGCAGCGGGCACAGTTCACCATTGAACCGGAATCGCTCCGGCCGTCGCTCAAAGCGCCGGCGGAGATCCGCCTTAAGCTGCATCCCGAAACGCTGGGCACGGTGAGGCTGCATTTGCGGACGGTGGGAAACCATCTGGCCGCACGCGTGGTGGTGCAGTCGCCGGCCGCGCGCCTGGCAGTCGAGGGTAACCTGGCCAATTTGCAGCGCACCCTGGCGGATGCCGGGCTCGTGATTGACCGTTTTGAAGTCACGGTCGGACACACTACCTCGGCGTCGCCGGCACACCCGGACTCCCCCGAGCAAAAGCGGCGCTATGCTTTCAAGCCGAAAACAAACCGACGTTACCGGGTGGTCGTCGACGTAAACGATGCCGGGCCTGTGCAAGCACAGCGGGTTGGCGTGACGGCTGGCCTTGGTGGCGGGTGCGGTCTGAATTTGTTGGCATAAATAATCACCGGAGGAATACGATGCCTGAAGCTATTGATGTAAATGAAATCCCGCGATTCGATCCTTACAGCCCGGCTACGCGCACGATCAAAAGCGAACTGGCCAAGGACGACTTTCTCAGGCTTTTTGTCACCCGGCTCCAGCACCAGGATCCGCTCTCTCCGATGGATGACGCGGAGTTCATTGGCCAGCTCGCGCAGTTTTCCTCGCTGGAGCAACTGACCAATATCAATGACACGCTGGCTTCCGGGATGGGACTTGGCGAGGAACTCGCACCTCTGGCCACCCTGGGCGCTATTTATGACCGCCTGGGAGAAAACCAGCAATACAGCATGCTTCTTGTGCAAACGATCAACAACACGATGGCCGCGGCATTGATCGGCCGTACGGTAAAATGCCAGGTCAATACCATCGCCCTGCCGCCGTCGGGGAACGTGGACGTGCACTACCGGCTCGACGCGGAGGCCAAGACGGTTGTAGTCAAGATTTATGATGGGCAGGGCCACTTGATACGTGTGCTGTCGGTCGGCACGACATCGCCGGGTGAGCAGAAGTTCAGTTGGGACGGTAAGGATACCGAGGGGATCCGCCTGGCGGCGGGACAGTACAACGTCGAGATCATTGCCACTGATGCCTCCGGAAACCAGGTGTCGGCGACCACAGTCTACAAGGGCAAAGTCGATAGCATCAAGTACATCGAAGGACAGGCGTACCTGGACGTCGACGGCGTACTGGTATCGTTGGCTGACGTTAGAGAGATCTCCGCAGAATAGGGTTTAGGGAAAATGGAGGACACCGCGATCACCCAGATCAGACCGGCTTTCCCGGCCGCAACGGATACCGGTTTACCGGCCCGCCAGACAATACGAGGCCGGGATACCGAATTTGCCCGGGAGCTCGCCGACCGGCTCAACAGCCGTTCGATCGCGCTTTCGGTGCACGCGGCTGACCGGCTGGCTCGCCGGGGATTGATCATCGACGAAACTGCGGTTGACCAGATCAATGAAGCGTTCAAGCTGGCCGAACAAAAAGGCGCAAGAAATGCACTCTTCTTGCTGGATAACCTGGCGGTCGTGGCCTCGGTGGCCAACCGGTCGATCATCACCGCTCTTGATGCCAAGGAGCTGTCCCACGGAGTCTTTACGCACATTGATTCGGCGGTAGTCTTACATCGCGATAACACGGCAGTTAAACAGGAAACCATAACGGACAAAATCGACAAAAGCCGGACCTCCACTGAGGAGGCTTTCGTCGGTAGAGGAGGTCAGATCCCATGATGAGTTCACTTTTTGCCGGCGTATCGGGATTGCGCAACCATATGGTGCGCATGAATCTCGTGGGTAACAACATCGCCAATATCAACACCGTCGGGTTCAAGACCGCCCGGGTAACGTTCCGCGAGGCGCTGGTGCAGACGTTGCGTGGCGCGGGCCGACCGGTGGGCACCCAGGGTGGGACGAACCCGGTGCAACTCGGGCTGGGCATGTCGGTTTCTTCCATCGACAACCTCTTTGCCCAGGGCGGCTTGGAAACCACTGGCGTCTTGACCGATCTCGCCATTCAGGGTGCGGGATTCTTCATCCTCTCTGATGGCGTGGCCGAATACTACACGCGCGCCGGGGCCTTCGGGATGGATGCCAATTCCAACCTGGTTAATACGGCCAACGGCATGTACGTCCAGGGCAAAATGGCCAATTCCGACGGCTCCATTCCGGCAACAGCGGCGTTGGGCAATATCATGCTGCCGTTTGGACAGCAGGACCCGGCCCGAGGCACCACCTCGATCCAACTGGCCAATAACCTGAACGCCACGGCCACTGATTCCGCCGCTACGCTGATCTCGAACGGCACGACAAACATTGACGCGGTCACCGGCATGGCCATCGATGGTGCCGGCGGCAGTCATGAGTTGACAATCGTCGGTGTCCAGCCGACTAATTCGAACTTTAGCGGAACGAACGCGACCGGCAATCCGCTGCAGATAAGTGACACGCTCGGCAGCCTCGGGGTCGACGATGCCGGGCTTGCCGCTAATTTCCGCATCGCGGTGGATGGCGGAGTGTCGACCCCGGTGACCGGGCTGACGACGACCTCCACGGTGGCCGACTTGATCGCCTCGATTAATGCCATCCAGGGGGTTACGGCGAGTCTGGACGGCGGAGAAATCAAGCTGGTGCGCGATTTTGCCGGCGATGGTGCGATCTATAATGTCGCGATGGTGTGTGATGCGGTGGCCGGGAACACCAGTATTGTCCGGCGAATCTTTGATACAACCGCGGACTCGGCAACCATCAACAGTGGCACTGCGCATACCTTTGTGGTAACCGACACGTTCACGCCCACGGGGGAAATCCAATTGGCCCCGGTGAATCTGGACGTGTCGATCAATGAGACCTCCGGGCTGGTGACCGGGATCACCGGCCTGGGTGGTGGGGGAGTAGCCATCATCTCCTCCTCGCAGATCGCCGCCGGGACAGCGATCATCAATACCGCCGAGACCCAGCACGCGACATCGATCACCGTCTTTGATTCCCAGGGCGGCAAGCACACCGTCGTCTTCACCTTTACCAAGCGGCTGACACCTAACACCTGGAAATGGGAAGTCACCACCGCGGGCATGGAGGAGATGCGTTCGGGATTTAAAGGCCAGGTGACCTTTACCGATATGGGAGCCCTGGCCTCCTACACCTTCGACGATTTGTCGAACAGCCTGATGATTGACCCGAACAACGGCGCAGCGATCATGAACATCAAGCTCTTCCCCGGAACGGGAGGTGAATATGACGGGTTGACCGGTTTCTCCGCCGCGTTCACGGCGATCACCAAGAACCAGGACGGATACGGCATGGGAATGCTGGATAAGATCTCCATCGACGAGAGCGGGACAATCACGGGTATCTTCACCAACGGTATCTCACGCACGCTGGCCCAAATCCTGCTGGCCGACTTCAACAACCAGGGCGGCCTGCTAAAAGTGGGAGAAACGATGTACCAGGCGTCGGCCAACTCCGGCGATGCCGTCAAAGGTGTAGCGGGCGCGACGATTAACGCCAGTCTGACTTCCGGAGCGCTGGAATCATCCAATGTGGACCTGGCCCAGGAATTCACCGACGTGATCATCGCTCAGCGCGGGTTCCAGGCCAACGCCCGGGTGATTTCGACCTCGGACCAAATGTTAAACGAGCTGGTAAACCTGAAAACGTAACCGCTAACCAGCCCGCGTCACGCGGGCGATAAGGATATCGGGCGGCCCGGGAAACGGGCCGCCCGGAAAAGCTCATGATCAGATTGACTCGATTGGACGACCGGGTGATCGTGATCAACTCTGATTTAATCGAGTTTGTTGAGGCCACTCCCGATACTTTAGTCAGCCTGACTACGGGGAAGAAGATCATCGTCCGCGAGTCCGACGAACAGGTGATCGGCAAGGTGGCTGCGTTTCGGCGGCTGTGCAGCGCATCAGGTGGACAGCAGGGGAAGGACAGTAACCGGAATACCGGGCGTGCACAATGAAAACGATCGCGATTTTTCTGGTCGTGGCGGTCCTCATGGCTGGCGCGGCGTTTGTCGTGGTCAGCAAGTTCCTCGCCCCGGAAAACACGACCACACCGCAGGCCAAGCCGCCGGCAGTAAAGCCCGATAAGCCAAAAGTGGAAAAGGAAAAGGAAAAGGGCCAGAGGGAGATTTTCATGGTGGAGGAACTTCTGGTCAACCCCACGGGGACTTCGGGCACACGGTTTCTGTCGGTTAGTCTCGGCTTGGAGGTGGCTAACCACGAGGTCGTCGAGCAGCTCGAAAAGAGAAAGCTGCAGGTCCGCGATCTGTTGATTACCATTTTGTCCTCCCGGACGGTAGATGAGTTGACCACTGCCTCCGCGCGGGAACGGATGCGCCAGGAGATCTCTGATCGTCTCAATCAGTTGATCGCGCCAGATAAGGTCTCTGCGGTCTATTTCGTGGACTACGTCCTGCAGTAGGATCGGGTATGGCTCAGATTCTCTCACAAGACGAAATTGATGCCCTGTTGACCACGGTGTCTTCCGGGGAGGAAGCCGAGGAAAAAAAAGACGAACTTCAGGGATACAAGTCGATCGTCGCCTACGACTTCAAGCATCCCAATCGGGTATCCAAGGACCAGATTCGCACGCTGGAGAACATCCACGACAATTTCGGCGGGCACCTCGGATCGGTCGTGTCGGGCCTCTTTCGCGCCTTAGTCGACATTGAATTGATGTCCGTCGACCAGATCACGTACTCTGAGCTTATCATGTCGCTGGTCTCGCCTTCCTGTAGCTATACCTTCTCCATCGCCCCGATGGAGGGGCTCTGTATCCTGGATTATAATCCCGGGCTCAGCTTCGGCTTCGTGGAGCGGATGTTCGGGGGGATCGGCAAGCCCATTGAGACCGAACGTGAATTGACCGGGTTGGAGCGCGTGGTCATGAACCGGATCACTAATCGGGTCTTAAGCGAGTTGGGCAAGGCATGGGCGCGCATCATCTCGGTGACTCTCAAGGTCGCCAGTTTCGAGACCAATCCGCAGTTTATCCAGATCTTGCCCCCGGGCGAGACGGTGATCGTGATTACCTTCCAGATCAAGATGCTGGAGTCCGCCGGGATCCTGACCATCTGCTACCCGTACGTCACTTTGGAGTCGGTCGTGACAAAGCTGTCGGGACAGTCGTGGATCGATGCCGCCAAGACAAAAACTTCGGAAGAAGACTTTAATATCAATGTCAACAACCTCTACGAGGTCCGGGCCGTCGTGTCTTCGATACTCGCCAATCTGGAAATCACGGTGCGGGAATTCTTAGAGATCAAAGTTGGCGACGTCGTTGCGCTGGAGAAAAGAGTGGATGATCCAGTGAGCATTTTGGTCGAGGGGCGGCCGAAGTTTCTGGCCCGTCCGGGTATCGTCGGTAAGAAACGGGGATTTGAGGTCACCGAGTTTATCGGTGAGGGCCCCGTGAGATAATTGACTACCCTCAGTAAAGGGAAGACCAATGCCAGAAGAACCTGAAACCACCGATCTGCCGTCTGACGCTGGGGTAGCCGCGGAAGGCGAGGCGAAACCGGCAGACGAGACGCCGGAGGCCGAGGGGCAAAGTGAGCCGAGCCCGGAGGCAGAACCCTCCGCCGGCGCAGAGCAAAAGGCAGGCGGCGAAGCGCAACCTGAAGTAGAGGTCCAATCCGCCGATGCGCAGCTCGAATCTCCCCCGACGGAGGAAGACCGCCTGGTCGAGGAGCAGATGCTGGCCCAGTTGGCTGAGGCCGAGGTGGCCGACAAGCAGGCCGAGCCGGCCGCCTCCGACATCCGGGAACCGGAGATGGACTTCCCTCAAAGCGAGGCCCAACCAGCGACCGCACAACCGGTGGAATTCCCCCAGCTTAAGGAAACCGCGCCGTCAGCTGCACCGCGCAATTACGATATGCTGTTGGACGTCAAGTTGCCGGTCTCCATCGAGCTGGGCCGCACGACAATGCTCATCAGTGACATTCTGGCCCTGGGTGCCGGCTCGCTGGTGGAACTGGACAAGCTGGCCGGGGAGCCGGTCAATCTGTTGGTGAATGACAAGGTCATTGCCCAAGGAGAGGTGGTCGTCGTTGACGAAAACTTCGGCATTCGGATTACCAATCTCATCTCTCCGCAGGAAAGGATCAAAAGCCTCTAAGTACATGGCCAGGGGATCGGATGCGACTTTTTCAACGGCTAATTCTCATGATTGTCGGCACGCTTCCTGAGCTTGCCGCAGCGCAGACGGCTGACACCACCTTGCTATCCGGCGCGCAGGTGCTTCAATTTGATTCGGTTTGGCCAATGGTTGTGCGCCTGGTTTTGACGTTAGGCGTTATCGTGGTGGTCATCGTGGGCGCTATCTGGATGCTCAAATGGGTGATGGCCCGGCGCTGGGCGGGAAAAGTGCAAAATCACCCCATCCGTGTGCTGGATCGTATTCAACTGGCCCCCAAACAGTCGTTGAATGTAGTCGCGGTTGGGGAGAGGGTGATTCTCTTGGGGGTCACCGAAACGGGAATCAGTTTTTTGACCGAGCTTTCGCCCGCGGAAAAAGGACAATTGCTCCATTCGGCCACCGGGGAGACCGGGTTCAAAAGCACGCTTGGCGAGGCGAAAGCACGGATGCACCAGGTCTTCAGCCAGGTCCGCACCGCCTTGCCGGGAAGGACGGCATCGGCCGGAGCCACCGCCGAGACACTTTGAGACAAAGCCGGTTTGCTATGGCACAGCGGAAGTGCATTCTTCTTTTTATCGTCCTGTTCCTGGTTTGTTTCTCGCCGGAGGCGTTCAGCCAGGGGCTGCCCAAGATTTCCCTGGGTGTCGAACCGTCGGACTCCCCCCAGGATTTGTCGGTCACCCTGCAGATCGTCCTTTTGCTGACCGTCTTGTCTTTGGCCCCGTCGATCGTGATCATGATGACCTCGTTTACCCGCATCGTGGTCTCGCTTTCGTTTCTGAAAAACGCGCTGGGGCATCAACAAACCCCGCCGCCTCAGCTTCTGATCGGGCTGGCCTTGATTCTCACCTTCTTCATCATGGCCCCGACCGCCGAGCAGGTGTACCAGGACGGGGTCAAACCGTACGTTGACGGCGTGAAATCCAAAGAAGATGCGCTGAAAGACGGCCTCAAGCCGATCCGGCAGTTTATGCTCAAGCAGGTTCGGGAAAAGGATCTCGGGCTGTTCATCAAACTCTCCGGTCTGCCCAAGCCCCAAAACGCATCTGAGCTGCCGTTGCGCGTGATCATGCCGGCGTTTGTTATTTCGGAGTTGCGCTTGGCCTTCCAGATCGGGTTTGTGCTCTTCATCCCGTTTTTGATCATTGATATGGTCGTGGCCTCGGTGCTTTTGTCAATGGGGATGATGATGCTGCCGCCGATCATGGTGGCCATGCCGTTTAAATTGCTATTGTTCGTGTTGGTAGATGGATGGTACCTGGTCGTGCGTTCTCTGGTGCAATCATTTTACTGACGTCTGTAATGGGATACGCAACTTGGTAGTGTCAGGATAAGTGAGATGACTGCCGAATGGGTTTCAGCTCTGGGCCGTGAGGCCATAATGCTTACGTTGATGATTTCGGGACCGATGCTGTTTTTTGGCCTGCTGGTCGGGCTGACGATTGCTATTCTGCAGGCGGTCACCCAGGTCCACGAAATGACGTTGACCTTCATTCCCAAGATCCTGGCCGTGGCGTTTGCGCTCTTGGTTTTCTTGCCCTGGATGATCAGCCAGTTGGTCGATTTCACCACCCGCCTGATCTTAAGCATTCCCACCCTGTTGTAACTGATGATTGGCGCCCGACCACCTGTCTCGTTGACCGCCCGGAATTTTTTTCCGGCTGCCGGCACGACCACTGGCGGAAATACTTTCCTTTTCCACCCGGGAAGCCCGCACCGGCAATCACGCTAACTTCTTATTACTGCCCCGGATATAAATGTCTTGCCGCTCCGGCAACAAGCTTGCTGGGGCTCTTGACGAGAAGGGGGAATTGTACCTGGAAGTGACCGTCGGCCATGCTGGACTTATGGAGCGTAACCGCCGAAAGATTGGAGCTCTTCCTCCTGGTCTTGTTTCGCCTGGGGGGATTCTTCGTCACCGCTCCGTTCTGGGGGCACGCGCGCATCCCTCGGCGTTTACGGGTGGCGATCGCCCTGATCCTCGCCTGGCTGAGCTCGCCGCTGGTATCGTCGGCGGGTTTCTCCGCGGTCGAGGACGTAACTGCCCTGGCTGGCCTGGCGCTCCGGGAAGTGGTCACCGGCGGGATCATCGGTTTTGCTTACGCGATTCTGTTCTTCGGGGTTCACTCAGCGGGCCGCGCGGCCGGGATGCAGATGGGGTTTGCCATCGTCAACGTAATCGACCCCCACACGCAGAAAAACATCAGCATTCTGGGGCAGTTCAAGTTTCTGATCCTGATGCTGATTTTCCTGTTGATCGACGGCCATCACCTGATCCTGCAGTCGGTGTTCGACAGTTTTCGCGTGGTGCCGCTAGGCTCGCTCTCGGCAGCTTCCCTGGTTCCGGAGAAGCTCATCCGTTTGTCGGCACTGACCTTTGTCATTGCGGTGAAGATTGCCGCCCCGATGATGGTGACCTTGCTTCTAATCGATGTGGCCCTGGGGATCCTGGCGCGGACCGTACCACAGATGCAGATTTTTTTGGTTGGGTTTCCCCTGAAAATCGGGGTTGGGCTTTTCGTTCTGGCGGCGAGCATACCTCTTTTGAGCTATGTGTTTTCGAAACTGCTCCTGCAAGTCCAGGATCAGACCTCGGCCATCATTGCCGCGATGGCCGCAGGGGCGTAACGCGGCACAGCAGTTCTGGTATTATTGATGCCGGAAGAATCCTTTCAGGAAAAAGCCGAGCCCGCAACCCCGCGACGCCGGCAGGATGCCCGCAAGAAGGGCCAGGTGGCGCGGTCGATGGAGCTCAACTCGTTTGCCATCCTCTTTGTCGGGGTCTTGACTTTGTTCTTTGCCATGCCGCTGATGATGCGCCAACTCACGGAGTTAATGCGCTTGATGTTTCAATCCAGTGCGGTGCTCGATCTGTCGGCGGTGCACCTCCCCCGGCTGTTTTTCATGCTGGTCACCCGGCTTTTGACCATTATTGCGCCGCTCCTCATCGCCGTGGCCGTTGCCGGACTCTTGATCAACTTGGTTCAGGTCGGTGTCTATATAACCCCGGAGCCGCTGCAGCCAAAGCTGGAAAAACTGGATATTATCAAGGGACTCAAAAGACTTTTCTCCATGCGTTCGCTGGTCGAGCTGGTACGCAATGTCATCAAGCTAGTGGTTGTCGGCTCGATTGCCTATGTGGCGATCAGAGCGGAATCGAAGCATTTTGTTTCCCTACTCGACGGCGATGTCTCCAACCTGCTCTCCTTTGTGGGGCGGGCGGCTTTTCACATCGGCCTGAAGACAGCCCTGGCCCTTTTGGTGCTGGCTCTCCTGGATTATGCCTACCAGAAATGGGAGTTCGAGAAATCAATCCGCATGTCCAAGCAGGAAGTCAAAGACGAGATCAAGCAATACGAGGGTTCCCCGGTGACCCGGTCGCGGGTGCGGCGCGTGCAGCAGGAACTCTCGCGCATGCGGCAAGCGCGCGAGATCCCGAAAGCAGATGTGGTGGTCACCAACCCCACGCACCTGGCGGTGGCGCTGAAGTACGATACCGAAAACATGGGCGCGCCGACCGTGGTGGCCAAGGGTGCGCGACTCCTTGCCGAAAAGATCATCGAGATCGCGCGCGAGCACAACGTGCCGATTGTACAAAACCCGCCCCTCGCCCGCGCGCTATACCAGGCGGTGGAACTCGGCGCCGAAATCCCGGCCAACCTCTACAAGGCGGTGGCCGAGGTATTGGCCTACGTCTATCGCTTGAAAAACCGGGAAGCAGCGGCGGGCTGAAGTCCGGCGCCGGGAGATTGGCGAGCAAGCAGAACGATAATTAAGAACCTGGAAGCAGATGACAGCATTCGGGAAAAACGCTGACCTGTTTTTCGCCGTCGCGATGGTGGGGATTATCGGGGTGTTGGTGATCCCGGTGCCGGCGGGGGTCTTAGATTTTCTTCTGGCTTTCAACATTACGCTCTCTATTGTGGTCTTTCTGGCCACGATGTATGTCACCGCGCCCTTGCAGATGTCGGTATTCCCCGGCATGCTTCTGATCCTCACGCTTTTGCGTTTGTCCCTCAACGTGGCTTCGACGCGGTTGATCTTAGGCGAAGGATATGCGGGCGAAGTGATCACTTCGTTCGGCAACTTCGTGGTCAAGGGGAACTATGTCGTCGGGTTTATCATCTTCCTGATTCTGGTCATCATTCAATTTGTCGTGATCACCAAGGGTGCCGGCCGCATCTCCGAAGTGGCGGCGCGTTTCACCCTGGACGCCATGCCGGGCAAACAGATGGCCATCGATGCTGACTTGAACGCCGGGTTGATTCCCGATGAGGAGGCCAAGTCCCGCCGGATGCTCATCGCCAAGGAGGCCGACTTTTACGGCGCAATGGACGGCGCCTCAAAGTTCGTCCGCGGGGACGCCGTAGCCAGCATTTTGATTACCCTCATTAACGTCGTCGGCGGTTTGATCGTCGGTGTGCTGCAACGCGGCATGCCCATTGCCGAGGCCGCGCGGACTTATACCCTGCTGACAGTTGGTGACGGACTGGTCACGCAGATTCCCGCACTGGTCATTTCCGTTTCCGCCGGGATCATCGTGACCCGGGCGACCGCCGAGGCGAACCTCGGCTCCGAGATATCCCGGCAGTTAACCGCCAACCCGCGGGCAATCGCCGTGGCCGCAACCATGCTGGCGATTTTCGGCTTTGTCCCCGGTATGCCGACCCTGCCTTTCTTATTTTTGAGCACCGTTGCCGGTACGGTGGCGGCGGTTGCTTCCCGCCAGCAGAAGAGACAACGGGAAAGGGGCGAACGGCCTGAGGCCGAAGCCAAGCCCCCACCGCAAGAACCACCCGAATCGTTCCTGCGATTGGACATCCTCGAGATTGAGATCGGGTACGGGCTGATTCCCATTGTTGATGCTTCCACCGGTGGGGATCTGCTTGATCGTGTGGCGATGATCCGCCGGCAGCTTGCCTCCGAGATGGGCATCCTGGTTCCGCCGGTCCGTATCCGGGACAACGTCCAGTTGGCGCCGTCGGCCTATGAGCTAAAACTCAAGAGCGTGAAGGTAGCCAGCGGGGAGCTGATGATGACCCATCTTCTGGCGATCAACCCGGGGACAGCGACAGAGGAAATCGAAGGTATCCCGACGACTGAACCAGCGTTTGATCTGTCTGCTTTCTGGATCACTCCGGGGCACAAAGAGCTGGCTGAGATGCGCGGGTATACCGTGGTGGAACCGGTGGCCGTCCTCGCCACGCATTTGACCGAAATTATCCGCACGTACTCTGCCGAGATCCTGCAGCGGCAGGACGTGCAGAGCCTGCTTGATCATCATAAGAAGGAGGCCCCGGGAATCGTCGAAGAGGTATTGGGCAAGACGGGCAGTCTCGGCCCGATTCAACATGTACTGCAAAACCTGCTCAAGGAGCGCATTCCCATTAAAGATCTGCCGACGATCCTCGAGACGATTTCCGATTACTGGGCAATAACTAAGGATGCCGATATTCTCTCGGAATATGCCCGCCGGGCGCTGAAGCGCAACATTACCGAGCTGTACAAGAACGATGCCGGTGAGGTTCATGTCTTTACGATCAGCCCGGCCACCGAACGGCACTTAAGCGAAGCCATTCAGCAAACACCGGCCGGGTTGCAGTTGGTGCTGTCTCCCGACGAGCAGGAGAAATTCCTCGCCCGCTCCAGACAGTTCATCGATTCCCTGCGCCTGAAGGGCTTCCACCCGATTCTTCTTGTCGCGCCAAACCTGCGGCTTCTGGTGCGGCGGATGGTAGAGGCACGGCTGCCCTCACTGATTGTGCTTTCTTACAACGACCTGACTGCCGATTGCCCGATTGTTGCAGAAGGCATACTGGAGTTGACCGATGTGGATTAAGAACTATACCGCGTCCTCAGTGCGAGAGGCACTGGCCGGGATCAAAAAAGAAATGGGGGCGAACGCGGTGATTCTGGACACGAGAGTTGAAAACGGTTTGACCGACCGCTCGACCGGTTCGGGAGCGCGGGTGACGGTTACCGCGGCCAGTGAACACCCAGGGAGGAAGACCCCGGCCACCCGACTGAAAGGTCCATCGCCTGCTGAGGTAGAGGGCCCGAAAGCTCTTCACCTGCGCGGCGAACTGGCCGAGGTCCCCGTCGGTGGGGGCGAACCCAACGGGGCCACCGGGTCGGGTGGGGCTGGTGGGGAGAAGGATATACTGACCAGTATCGCCAATATCGAACAGACAGTCGGTGAACTCGCCACGTCGTTGGGTCGATCTGTGTTTGCCCTGCCTCTCGAGGGCTGGTTTGCGGCCCCCGAGGTGCGGGAGTGGCTGAATAATGAGCGGGACCTGAAGGCGAGCCTGACCGACACCTACGCGGGGTACCTGCTGGATCAGATGCCCGGGCCGGACCCGTTCTTGGCCCGTGATCAGCTGCCTGGCGTGGTTTGTTTTGTCGGCCCGCCGGGGTGTGGGAAATCCACCATGCTGATGAAAGCTCTCGCGCTGTGGTGGCGCACCCGGGACAGTTGCCTCCCGGTGGTGGAGGTGACCGGAGAGCATTCACCGGTTGGCGGTCGGCTGGCGAGCTGGGCTGAAATGTTCGACTTCGACCACCGACGCTTCCGGTTTGAGGAGACCAGCCGGTTGTCCCGCTATCTGACTTCCGGGAGTGCCGGGACGGTTTTCGTCAAATGCGACCTGCCGGCAGAGGACGAAGGAGGCCAACGCCTGGCAAAAAAGGTCGCCCGAGTACTTCAAGCGAAGATAGTCGTTCTGGTGCTCTCGTCGGTAGTCCGCCGTGCGGTCAATGAGCGTTTCCTTAAGCGGTATGCCGTCTGGTCGCCCACGCACTTGAGTCTTTCGCACTGGGATGACGCGCAAGCGTATGTTGACGCGCGCCATCTGTCGGCTGTCTCCCGCCTTCCATTGGCCTATTACGTCTCGGGGAACGCCCCCTGCGGTCAAATAGACCCTTTCACCAATGTGGAACTCCGCGCGGGAATCGCTACCGAAATATGCGGCAACCCGGAAGGGGATGAAGAGGTAAAGCACCCCGTGGCAAGGTCATGATAAGATATTAACCGGATCGCCGGGGATGCGAATACCCGGCGAACCATCGAGCAGGTCATAGAGCAGAAAAGAGAACAAGTATCCCCTAAGCGCCAGCGGCGCTTTCGCCGATTGTAATAAATGGGCTCAAAACCAGCCCGGGTACCGCAAAAGAACGGAGTGGTCATCGTGGCGGCAAAATGCACCAAGCGCGTTACCGGCCGTCGGCCGAAAAAGTCGGCAGCCAACCCGAAAAACCTCACTCCCACGATAAAAAGAGCCAGACAAAACACCCTTCTCGCACGGCAATGGGCGGCCTACAAGATATCCGGCGACCCGGAAGTCAGGCAGGATCTGCTCAAGCGGTACATGCCCCTGGTGCGCAGCGTTGCCGGGCGGATGGCATTGGGTTTTCCCAAGTCGGTGGAACTTTCGGACTTGATCTCCACCGGGGCCATTGGACTGATCGAGGCGCTGAAAAACTTCGATCCGGGTCGTGGCGTGAAGTTCGAGACCTATGCCGTGCCCCGCATCCGCGGCGCCATCCTCGACGAGCTGCGTTCTCTGGATTGGGTACCGCGGTCCACGCGGGCCAAGGCACGCCAGATCGACCGGGCGACAACGCAGCTGGAAAACCGGTTGGGTCGGACACCGACGCGTGGCGAACTGGCCCGCGGCTTACGCGTCTCCGCCAACGAACTGGCTGTCATGTTAGACGACGTGGCTGGAACGACGCTCTTGTCGTTGGATGAACTTGTCTACCGCGAGGAGGACAACCGGCAGGTCCCGCGCGTCGAGACTGTGGAATCAAGGTCTCACGGCCATATCCTGGGCGGCATCGAGCGCCAGGAGTTGCGGGCATACCTGGTTGATTCGGTCAACAACCTGACCGAACAGGAAAAGCTGGTCATTGCCCTTTATTATTATGAGGAGCTTACGTTAAAGGAAATCGGTGAGATCATGCATATCTCGGAATCCCGGGTCTCTCAGATTCACACCAAGGCGGTCATGAAACTGCGCCTCCTGATAAAGGAGCGATTCGGGATGTAAGGGTAAACGGAGTGCCGAAGATGGTCAGGCCAATTGCCTTGCAGGATAATCTGAGCAAAACGCCGGCGACGGAAAAGATCACCCGGATCGAAAAGTCGCAGCCGGAGTTGGCCCAGCGGGAGGCCGCGACAGAAACCCGGCGCAAGGCCGTCGAAGAGCAAAGCAAGCCGTTGCCTGCTGATAAAACCGATGAGGTGATCATCCACCGCGAAAAAGAACAAGAGAAAAACCGCAAGGAAAAGAAAAAAGACGAAAAGCCGGATACCGAGGCCGAGGATGGCTCGCCCGAAAAGGAAGATGAAAAGGAAAAAGACGAGGCGGTCAGGCATCTGGACGTTCGGGTATGATCGCACGGACAGCAAGGCCCGCGGCAGGGGAGAAGCAAGATGGAATACTTAACGCAATGGGAATTCTGGCAGGAAGTCGGATTGACGGTGGCGGCGCGACTGTCGGTGGTCGCGGTGGCCCTGTGGGCCGTAAAAATGGTCACCGATCGTTTGGGCGAAAGACCGGCTGCCAAAACGGGCTCTCGCCGACTCCTTGCCCTGGCACTGCCCAAGATCACCCGCACCTCCCGAGAGCGGCATGCCGGAAAAACAAGGGGTCCCGATCCCGCGGAAGTCCGCCATCGACCGCTGACCTTGAAAAAGCCGGGGCCGGATTCGTGGCGGGATAAAATGGGGAAATACCTCTCCGGCGAGCCGATCGCATCCCCCAATGTCCACCGGCCACAAAAGTGAGAGAAGTGATGAAGCCCGAAGTGCCGGTATTCATGACCAGGGTTGAGTGCCCGGTTTGCAAGACGGTCAACGAGTATGCAACCATTAAGATGGGGGCCTACACCGAAAACGGGCGTGATACTGACTTTTGCCCGACCGGACGCGTGTGGCGCAACCAGAAATACCAACACGTCAATCCGCTTTTGTACTTCATGGCGGCCTGTTCCTCATGCTTTTACACCAGGGAGTTCAACAAAACCTTCAAGGAGTGGAAGTCTGATTCGGCCTTTCGCTCGTTCCGCCAGAAGATTATACGCGAGAAGCATCTCAATATGCTGGCTAGCCCTGATGGCCTGATTAAACCGCTGGGTATTGCCCTTGATCCGGAAAACGCGCCGCAGGAGACCGCGATCACCAAGCTGCTGCTGGGTATTCTCGAAGAAAAAATGCTGGAACGTCCATCCGATCTGGACCTCGGGCGCTGGTACGTGCGGATCGCCTGGATCTTTCGCGAAATGGCTGGGGGATCGAAAACGAAATTTGGCGCCGAACAAATTCAAAAGGCGCGGCTGCAAACAATGCTTAAGTCCTTGCGGGAAAGCTTCGGTCATTGCGAACGGCAAATGGACGATATCCAAGGCCTCATCGACGAACGGCCCGGGGCGGAGGATCCCTGCCGCTCGGCGCTGGGCGGCTGGCGTTCAAGTCTAAACCCCGTTCTGAAATCGGTGGACGATCTTTTGTCTTGGCAGGATCAGGACATGCCACGATCGGCGGCATCACCTGACGACGAATCGGCGGTGGTGGCCTTTGGAGGCTACGCATCCTTTGACGCTTTCTTGCACGCCATCGCCGGCCAGAATCCGGAGATCCCGAGAAACGAGCGAGAGGCCGTCTTGCTGTCTCTGCACCATTACCGCCGGGCGTACGAGGAATCACGCGATGTCTCGGGAGGCAATCAGAAAATCCAGGTCGCCTATATGATCGGTGAACTTGCCCGGCGAGCTGGAGAGATCGATCAAGCCGAACAATATTTCAACGTGGCCATTCGCGCCGGGCATGAGTTCATCTATAAACACAGTCAGGATCGGGCCCGCACCGCCCTGGCGCGAAAGATCCTGGAAATGGCGATTGAACGACTGCATGAATGCCGGGATGCCGGAAAAACCGCGTCCTGATTGGAGGAGAAAATGGTTGAATTATTCGTCAATCCCGACACCGTACAACAGGGAAACAAGCAGGATACCGATCCCGATAATAAGCCTCAGCGTCGTCGCTGGGTTCGGCTGGAAATCTTCAGTCCGGTCGTCATCCGCGAGCTTGTCATCGATACCGAACAGCGGGCGGTCCGCCGGGCGGTGAAGGAAAAATCCGGCATGATCCTCAATATCTCCGGGGGCGGAGTCCTCCTGTCCACTTTTGACTCACTCAGTGAGGGCGATTACCTGCTCTTGAAATTCGAGATCAAGGACTTTGAGGTGATCTCCGACGTATTGGGCATTGTCAAGCGAACGGAAGGCTGCCCGGATGGGGAAAACCTTGTCGGTATTGAGTTCCTTACCGCCGACAGCCTGGAGGAATCCTGGCTCTCCAGTCAATTGGTGCGCCTGATTGATGATCCCCTGGGCTTTTCCGAACGGCTGCACCGCCTGGTAGCCCGTTTTGTTTTTCGCCGCCAGGTGGCCGATACTCCGATGGAGCAAACATGATGCGGTGCGGATTTAGAAATGCAGGTCGTCTGGTCTGTCTCCTGGTCGTCGCCACAACCCTGATCGCCGTCGGTTATCCGGCATACGCGGATTTGAAGCCTTCCTCGTGCGTGGCGGTTTGGGTGACGCAGGCCAGCAATGTCGAGGGGGTTGGCTCCCTCGAGGAATTCCTGGTGGACCGCCTGGGATCAAGCGGGCTTTATTCGGTTTGTGACCCCGGACGGGTGCGAGCGGCCGGCTCTTTCGTCGGTTTGGGTGCTGGCGCGCACTTCGAAAAAAAGAGGTTGGCCGCCTTAGGCCGGGCATTGGGTTGCCGCTGGGTGGTCTGGGTGAAAGTTGTCGACCGTGGCGTGGATTTCAAGAAGGGGTTGTCGGTGCCCCACCTGTTTATCCGGCGGAAGGCAGTTTCGCGGATGATGGTTGATGCTCGCGTCGTTGACGCGGCCGGCGACGAGCTGATCGCCTCTCGTCGCTGGAGATTGGACAAGTCCGGCGCGGGATCATACCAGGTGGTTGAGGATGTCCGCCAGGACCCGGTTTACAATAATTCCACCAGCCAGTTTTACCAGGATGCTCGTCGGCTGGAATGGAAGGCTGCTCGGGGTATCTCGTGCTGGTTCAAGACATTGGTGCCCCTGGTCAAGAGGAATCCGGCCGTGGTCACCCGGGAGCAATCGCTGGGTAGTGGACCATTCGTTGCCGAGGACGAAACAGAATTCAAGTAACCCTCAACCCGGTTTGTTTCCCTCCGCCGTGCGGAATTCCCCTTCTGCCGCGAGAACCCGGGAGACTATGTTGCCTGAGTTTATTCTTTCCCCAGGAGTTGCTGCCGTTCGTGGATCGGCCTGCCTGACCGCGGCCGCCTGGGAAAAGCTGCCCGTTGGTTTTTTGGCAGTTGGCCATGCCGGATCGGTTTTGGTGGCTAACCATGCAGCACGGGAACTCCTCGATTGGCCGGCCGACGGCACCGGGTCTCTGCCCGAAACTCTCCGGGAGGCCATCGATCACCTGGACCGACATGGGCGCGCCGACGGCGAACGTATTGGCCTGTCTTTTCCACTCGCTCCCGATTGCTGGAGAGAGGCGTGGCTCACTAAGGGCGACGGAGGTCCGGCGGGAGGGCCTTATCTTTCGATTGTTCTCCGTTCTGTCGATCAGCAGCGAAAGCACTGCTTGGAGTCGCGCGCGCGCCTTCGTCAACTTGCGCTGATCAGCGAAATTACCGCCGCGTTGAACTCCACTTTGGGTCTGGAAGAAACCTTCAACGTCATTCTGGTCGGGGTTACCGCAGGCGAGGGTTTGGGTTTTAACCGGGCCTTTCTGTTTTTGGCTGATGAGACCGATGAGTGGCTGACAGGCCGGACGGCGATCGGCCCGGCGGGTCCCGCTCAGGCCGAAAGAATTTGGAACGCGCTGGCCGGGTCTGGTATCGGTGGCTTGGCCGAAGCGGTCTGTACATACCGGATGGTACTTGATGGGGCTGATGCGGAAGTCAACCGCCGCGTCCGAGCCGCCCGGATTCCGCGAACCGGCCCGGACAACCCGTTTGCCGAGGTTATCCGGGGTGCGCCCGCACGGATCATTCGTCTCGAAGGCTGTGCCGACTCCCATGTCTGTGCGGCGTTTGCCGCACTGGATGCCCGCGAACTGGCCTGCGCTCCGTTGCGCTCACGCGACAGAGTGGTCGGGTTGCTCTTGGCTGACCACCGAATCACCGGGAACCCGATTGCGCAGGATTCCTTGCGCGCGCTGGAACTGCTCGCGGCCCAGGCAGGATTGGCGGTTGAGCGTGCGGCCCTGGCCGACAAGCTGGCGCAACGTATCGAAGAGTTACGGCTAGCGCGGGAAAAGATAGAGGGTATCCAGGAGATAGTTGCCCGACTGGAGCGTTTCTCTGTCGTCGGTGAAATCGCCGCTGAGGTGGCTCACCAAATTCGCAATCCGATGACGATCATCGGTGGGTTTGCCCGCAATCTGCTTTTGTCCAAAAAACCGCAGGACCCGGAATACCGCGGACTGAACGTGATTTGCAACCAGGCCGATCGGGTCTGCCGGATTTTGGAACGCATCGTCTCCATTGAAGGTTGGGAAAACCGGCCGCAAAAAACGTTTGCCTTAGAGCCGATTCTTCGCCAGTCGCTGGAGGTAATGGAAACCCGATTCTCCAGTCGCCGGGTAAGTTGGTCTTTTGATTCAGACCTTGAAGGGTTCACGCTGGCCGGACGTCCGGATGCGTTGCGTTTTGCCCTGTTCAAAGTCTTCTCGGGAATACTGCAATATCTGGGCCCCGGGGCCGAGGTGACCGTACGGGCTGTGCGCGCCGTTGGCGGTTCACGGGTGGTGATTTGCCCCCGGATGGCCGACAACGAAAATACCGGCGCGACAGAAGCGATCAGCGGAATTTTTCAGGGAGAATGGGGAGGCGGCCCCGCGCAGCGCAACCTGGCCTTGGAATATCTGGCCGAACACAACGGCGCGCTGGGCACCGAAGCGGCCGATGACGGCCGGCCGGCCCTGGTGATCGATTTCGCGGCGGTCAAGGAGGAAGCTTGATGAAAACAGTGTTGATTGCCGACGATGAGGCCGCACTGCTGGAACTGTACGGCGAAGAATTCCGGCGAGCGGGATACGCCGTGGAGACGGCGCAGTGTGCGCGTGACGCCCTGACCATAATTGAAAACCAGCCGGTCGACTGCGTGGTCATGGACATTCGCCTGCCCGGAGAAGACGGCCTGGATGCCGTCTGCAAGATACGCCGCCAAAAACGGGAACTGCCCATCGTGCTCAACACCGCGTACAGCTCGTACAAGAGCGATTTTCATTCCTGGCTGGCCGATGCTTACGTTGTCAAGTCTCCTGATGTGTCTGAACTGGTAAGTGCGGTCGATCGAGTCCTGGGAGGAAACGTTGGATCTTAAGCGACCCGATGTCCGTGCTGACCTCGGCCGGCTGATCAAAGCGGTGGCCGATTACGGCGAGCAGGCCCGGCTTTTGGCGCTCAACCTCGGGGTGGCCGCAGCGAGAATAAAACCATCGCAGGGTAACCGGCGTCAGTTGGATGAGGATCTTTTTGGCCTGGTTACCCGCCTGACCACCGTAGCCAGTCAGGTCGCCGAAACTGCCGCGCTTGCCGAAAAGGGGTTCGACCCGCTGCGTTTGAAGGAAAGCGACCGACTCTTGCGTTTGTTGTTGGAGAAGGGTGTCTTCAACGCGGATGTCGTCATCCACCTGGAGCAATCCCTTCACGAGGCGCTGGCCTTCACCCAGCGGATTGCGGAGCGCGTTGGCGCGCAATTGCCCGAATCCTGTCGCAGTGAGACTTTGTAATGCCCGCCGAGCCGTGCAACCCTGGGGACAAGATGCCAGGGGTTGCCCGGGCAAGATATCTTGACTGAGCGTCAGGCCGCCGCATCGGGCTTCACGTATTGGAGGATGGTGAAAATATGCGCAGGTCAGCCGACATATTAAGTAATAGTGTAAGCTTCGGGCGCCGCGAGGCAGTCGCGTTATTCAATACAGGTTGGCCAGAGAACATCGCACGGGAGAGCACGAAGCGTCCGAAAGATGATGGGCACGCGCAACGGTACCGGGTAACCATAGCAAACCGACAGGGAATAGATGGCCGGCGATATCGCAACTGAGTCGAAGCAGGAAAAAGCCGCGGTTTCGGTTAAGCTGTCCGGCGACAAGCTGGCGGCGTTTGTTGTTGTTGCCTCTGATCCGCCGCCCGGCGGACCGCTGGACCCGCAGGTTATTCATGCAACTTTGCGTCAGGCCGGCGTCGTGCACGGAATCGACGAAGAAGCCGTACGGGAAGCCGCACGTTGCGAAAAGCTGGATCAGGACATCCAGGTCGCCGACGGAACGCCCGCCCAGCCCGGGGAAGATGCCCGCATTGAATTCAAGGTCAAACTGGAATCCGACGGGGCGCCCAAGGTTGGCAAAGATGGGCGGATTGACTACAAGAACATTGATTTCTTGCAAAACGCCTCCGAGAGTACGGTGCTGGCCGTCAAGCATCCCCGCACCGAGGGGACCCCGGGCCGGGACGTTTTGGGCAAGGAAGTTTCTGCACTGCGCGGCAAGGACAAGAGCCTGCCCATGGGCAGCAACACCTATGTTTCCCGCGATAAACTGCAACTTTTGGCCAAGACTGATGGTTCAATTGTGTACGCGGGGAAACGCATCAATATTCAACCTATCTCCACCATATCCGGGAGCATTTCGGTCAAAACCGGCAACATTAATGCCATTGGATCTCTGCAGGTACGGCGCGATATCGAGGCCGGGTATACAGTCCAGGTGGGGGGAGACCTGGAAGTCAACGGCAACGTCCTGGATTCCACCGTTGAATGCGGCGGCAACATGATGATCAAAGGTGGTTTTATCGGCCGGGGCAATGGTCGGATCACCGCCCAGGGGAACGTGACCGTCCGTTACGTGGAAAACCAGTCGATTAACGCCCAGGGTGATATTACGATCGGCGGAGAAGCTTTAAATGCCCATCTGTTCTCCGGGAACGCGATTTATTTCAAGGGCGGCAAGGGCAGGGTGGTCGGCGGCGAAATCAATGCCCGAAACCTGATCAGCGCGAGAGAAATGGGAAATGAGGCCGGAACAACCACGATCGCTCGCGTGGGGTATGATGCGAAATTGATGGGTGAATACCTCCACACCAAAAAGGAGATCGAACGGTTGGAGAACGATCTCCAGCGGGTCAAGGAAGGTCTTTACGTCCTGGTCCGATTGCAGATGGATGGAAAACTGCCCGCGGCCAAAAAACCCGTCCTGGAAAAACTGAAGCAGTTTCAGGCATCGGTACCGGATCAACTCAGTGAACTTCAGGCAAAGATAAAAGAACTCGAAAAGAAAATTGCCGAAAACGCCAAGGCCAAAATTGCCGTTGAGGGCAGGATTTACCCCGGCGTAAGGTTGTATTTCGGCTTGGTCTATCACCAGTTGGATCGTATGGAGCAAAATCGCATCTATGATATTGAATACGGAAGGGTGACCAGCTCCCCTTATGATAAATCGAAAGTCAAGGTCGCCTGATCCGGGCAAATGATCCCCGGTCGGTCTCACTGCCCACTTACTTTTCTCTTAACCTCTCTTCAAAGAATGTGGGTTCCCCACCTATGCTGTTTGACTAAAACCACGCTAGGGGATGGGCCAGCCAGGCCCCCAGTGCGGCCAGGACCGCTGCGACTGCGGCGATCAAGTAGCGTTTGAAGTTCGTCCGGAATACTGGAACATAATACAGCGGCGACCGCACAGACTTTTTATCCAGCGTGCCGTCTAAGAAACCCTCAAGGATTCTTTTGATGTCTGAGCGCAACGCGGCGGAAGAGGCTTCGGCGAATTCCGCCGAGGCGCGCGCGGGCGCACCCAGATAGCCTAAACCCGGGCCGACCTTGAACGGACTGTCCGGCCGCAGACGCTGGCGAGGGATCAGCGCGGGGGAGAGGGTTTTATATATCGGGTCCACCAGGTGCGGCTTGAGGCGCAGCATCATTGAGGTTTCCCACCAGCCGGCATGGTAATCCATGGCCAGCGTTTTTAGATCTTCTGCGGTAAACGTGGTTTTCATCTTTGTAGCAATCGTCTGTACGTACCGGCCGAGCAAGAAATCGACAATCACCCGGGAGGTCAGCGAGATCATCTCAACTCCCCGCCGCCGGGAGACGGTGCGCGCGGCTTCCTCCAGCGCCACGAAATGCCGTGGGCCCCCGTGCGCCGAGATGACAATCATCTTGATGAAACCGTAGTCGGCCAGTGAGCGCCCGTAGTCGATCATCGTATCGCGGATCACCCGCTGCCGCACCCACAGCGATCCCCCGAGACGGTACACGTGCGCTCCCAGGTAAAGCACCGGGATTTTGATCATTGTCATGTCAGGATCGATTTCACCGATTATTCGGGCAACCTCTCCGGCCATGAAATCGGCATTGAAAGCGTCAACCCCGAAGGGGAGATGGGGCCCGTGTTCTTCCAACGGCCCGATCGGCAGCAAGACCACCGCTCGCCGTTTATCAATCCCGGCCAACTGCGGCGTCGACAATTCCTCGAAGGCCAGGTATGGTCTTTTCTTCTCTGGCGAAGGCACCTCATTTCCCGTCGACCGTTTGTTCCTGGCATCCATATCGTTGGAGGGGGTCCGCTGCTTATCCGTCACCCGGTCGGCCTCGACCAGCTCGGCTGACCTTCAATCGTCTGCGGGTAAGATACGGCCATTTTTGACTGCGGGAAAGTATTGCCGCCGCTCGGGGAATGATTTTCCGGGGAATCTTCCCCTACGCCGAAGGCACAACGCCAATTACCCGGTCTCCTGAGCCGGGTGTCTTGTACGGGGGTTCGGCCATCTTCGCTATGCCATTGGGAACATCATGCAGTGCATCATAATAGCATGGTCTCTTAAAGTAGCACGTTAAAGTTCGTTTGCCGGCTGGTTCTCCATGGGACCAAATGTAATCCGGCTGGTTTTTTGGCATAAGTGTTGCGAATCACGTCGCCGGAGAGGATTGCTATGCTCAAAGGAATCTACGACGCCGCCTCGGGAATGCTGCCGCAAATTGTGCGCCAGGATGTGGTGGCTAACAATCTGGCCAACGCCGGTACGGCCGGTTTCAAGCGGGAGTTGGTTTTCTCGCAGGAATTTACCAAGGCCCAGCAAAAGACATTGAACAAGCAGGTGGATTGGGAGAAGGTGCAAATCACCGGCGTGACCATTGACTTTTCGCAGGGGCCAATCGAACGGACCGGCAACTCTCTGGACTTAGCCATTGATGGTGATGCATTTTTTGTCATATCCACGCCCAGCGGGGAAATGTTCACCCGCTGCGGGAACTTCGCTTTGTCTCCCGACGGCGAGCTGGTTACCTCTGATGGGTATGCGGTGCTGTCGGAGACCGGGGAGATTTCGGTGCCGGGCAGCCAGTTTGTCGTGGACAGCCAAGGCCAAATGACTGTAGAGGGCAAACCGGTCGGCACCTTGCGGCTGGTATCCTTTGCGCAGCCTTATCCGTTGCGGCGAGCCGCGCCCGGCCTGTTTGCTCCGGTGGCCGGAGCCCCCGCCCCGACCCAGCCGGAAAACTTTGTTGTTATCCAGGGCGCGTTGGAAAGAGCCAATGTGAATCTCATCAATGAAATGGTACAGATGATCGAAAGTTACCGCCACTTTGAGACCGCACAGCGAATGGTGCAGATACAGGACGAGTCGCTGGACAAGGCGATAAACCAACTCGGAGTGTTACGCGGGTAAGGGGCCGCTTCGGGCTTCGAGTCAAAGGGGAGTTTGACTGATGATCAGGGCATTACGCACAGGCGCTTCGGGGATGATGGCCCAACAATTGAACGTGGATACCATCGCCAATAACCTCTCCAACATCAACACCACCGGGTTTAAGAAGAGCAAGGTGGAGTTTCAGGACGTGCTGTACCAGAACGTGCGGCGCGCGGGGACCAACGTGGCTACGGAAAACGTCGTCCCGGTCAGCCTGGAGATCGGCTACGGCTCCAGGCCTATTTCCACCTCCCGGATCTTTTCGGAAGGCAGTTTACTGCCCACCGACCAGCCGCTGGACATTGCCATTACCGGCCCGGGGTTTTTCCAGATCACCCGCCCCGACGGTTCCACGTCCTACTCGCGTGACGGCTCGCTTAAGCTTTCGGCCGACGGCCGGATGGTGACCAACGACGGGTTTTTCCTGGTCCCGGACATAACCATTCCGCAGGATGCCGTGCAGATCTCAATCGGCATTGACGGCACGGTGCAGGTCAAGCTGCCCGGCCAGCCCGAGCCGCAGGAAATCGGACAGATCGAGTTGGCCAAGTTTCTCAATCCGGCCGGGTTGAGCGCCATCGGCCACAACCTCTTCGTGATTACCGCGGCCTCAGGCGACCCGATCCTGGGCAACCCTTCCGAGGACGGGTTTGGTGAACTGGCCCAGGGATACCTGGAAATGTCGAATGTGGAAGTTGTGGAAGAGATGGTCAACATGATCATTGCCCAGCGAGCGTACGAGATCAACTCCAAGGCCATCCAGACCGCGGATGACATGGCGTCGTTGGCGAATAACCTGAAGCGGTAGGAGATTTAATATGCGCGCTATCCGGCGCCTCCTAATGGCGATCATCCTCCTGCTCCTGTCGAGTGCGCCACTTCTTTGCGCCGGCCCGCGGGAAAAAGTCGAGCAGGCGTGCCGGAAATATGTCATCTCGCAGTCACAGTGGAATCGCGACGACGTGGAAATCAAGTTCCGGCGCTACATTGAACCGGCGATCGATTGGGCGGGAACCTTATTGCAGGTCAGTCATCCGGGTAACGCAGACTTGTGCGGAGTGGTGACCTTGCGCGTCGCCGTGTTAAAAAACGGCAAGGCAGTCCGTTCTTTCCCGGTACCCATCGAGGTTACCCTGTATGATGATGTTGTTGTCACCACCCGGCGGTTGCGGCGGCACGATGTTATCCGATTCGGTGATGTGACCCTTGAACGCCGGAAAGTTAAGCTCAAAGATGACCGGCCCTATACTGACTCGGCGGAGGTCATCGGTCATCGTGTAAAGCGCCCGCAGTCTGCCGGGCGGGTGATTATGCTCTCAGCGGTTGAGGAAGTCCCTCTCGTCAAGCGCGGGCAAAAGGTTACCGTACGCTATCAGGCGGGGAACCTGCTGTTAACCGTCCTGGGTGAGGCTATCGAGGACGGCTGGAAGGGCCGGCCGGTGCGGGTGAAAAACCTCTCCTCGAAAAAACTCATTACCGGAATTCCCGCCGATGTCGGCCTGGTTGATGTGCTGCGTACCGCTGCGGCAAACTGAGGGTGTGATGATGAAAAGACCATGCTGTGCCGCGCTTTTTGCGCTTTTCTTTTCCGGAGCGCTTTCCGCCGCGCATGCTTCCCCCGTGCCGTCGTTATTTACTGATTTAAAGGCCTCTCGGGTTGGAGACATTCTCACGGTGCTCATCGTGGAGAGAACCTCCGCCTCAAATGTGAGCCGCACCGAGATCACCAAGGACAGCAAGTTTGAACTTGACGCCGGGCCGGGTTTTGGCGCCTGGCCGTTTCGTGAGATTCCGGTGTTCGGCGCGGAGGGGACCTCCAAGAACGAGTCGTCAAATGAAGGCAAGACGACGCGGACCGGGTCGATTACCACCCAGATGGCGGTCCGCGTCGTGGGCGTCAAGCCCAACGGCGATCTGGTCATCGAGGGCACACGCGTCCTGGGGATCAACAATGACAAGGAAATGTTGGTCTTGACCGGCATTGTCCGCGCCCAGGATATCTCCCCGGAAAACACTGTCTTTTCCCACCAGATCGCTGATGCCCAAATCACTTACCGGGGAAAAGGCGCGGCGGCCAGCGGTGGCAAACCCGGATGGATTATACGCTTTTTAAATTGGGTGTTCTGATCAGAACGGCAAGATATCTTGCGGGATCAAAAATGGAGATCAGTTTGTTGTCTTTTGTGACGGATCGTCTGCGTCATGCAATCTACACCGTGTTGCTTGCGTGCGGGATCGTTTCATTTTCTGTCGTACCACCAGCGGTCTTTGCCGAACCGGTCCGGTTGAAGGACATTGCCAGTTTTGCCGGGCGGGCCGACGTGCGCCTTTTCGGGTACGGGCTGGTGGTCGGTTTGCAGGGGACCGGGGATGGAGCCGGGACGCAGTTTACGGTGCAGTCGTTAGCCAGTATGTTGACCCGGCTGGGGATTACCGTTGTCCCGGAAGAGATCAAGGTGAAGAATGTCGCCGCGGTGATGGTCACCTCGGCGGTCACGCCCGCGATGAAGGCCGGATCGCATTTCGATGTTACGGTCTCCTCGATGGGTGATGCGCAGTCGCTGCAGGGCGGGGTGTTGCTCTTAACGCCGCTGACCAGCCTGGACGGGCAGTTGTTTGCCTATGCCCAAGGGCCGGTGTCGACGGGAGGTTTCAATGTCGAAGCTCAGGGTGGAGCAAGGGTTTCGAAGAACTATACCCTGGTCGGCCGCGTACCCGGCGGGGGAGTCTTGGAAAAGGAGTTGATGCTCTTCGAACCACCCGGCGGAAAAATCAGGGTGGTGCTGCGGGATCCGGATTACACGACCGCGCGCCGCGTGGCCGAGGTGATCAACGTGGTGTACCCCGAGGCGGCGGTGCCGGCTGATCAGGCGTCGGTCGAGGTCAGCATGCCCGAAGAATTCCAGGAAGACGGGGGTAAGGTAGCCTTTATCTCTTCCCTGGAAGCGCTGACCTTAACGCCCGATATGCCGGCGCGCGTGGTGATCAACGAAAAGACGGGCACAATCGTGGCCGGGGAGCACGTAACCATCGCCCCGGTGGCGCTGGCGCACGGCAATATCACGATTCAGATTCGAACGCGTCCGATCATCTCCCAGCCGGCGCCCTTCTCCAA
>Ga0209991_10000114_pt1 | contig 35185 bp, 38 predicted proteins | sample ChitaG_FD_183167 | JGI IMG/M metagenome (GOLD analysis project Ga0209991, IMG submission 183167) | Deep subsurface microbial communities from South Pacific Ocean to uncover new lineages of life (NeLLi) - Chile_00310 metaG (SPAdes)... | ecosystem: Environmental > Aquatic > Marine > Oceanic >... | reverse complement strand
AAAGAGACTAGGTCCTTTCGAGCTTTTAGGCTGAACCTTTAACTTGGCGGATCTCATGGAAAATACGGCATCTGCACATTCCAGCAAATCGACGTCGCCAAAACAATCCACAGCGATAGTTTTCAAGGCGAGGGCCTTCGCCGATTTGACGATAGGCCTGGTGTTGACACCGACCACCATGATTGAATTAAAATGCAAAGTGGGCCTTGACGCAATCATCACCATTAACATTGTCTTGGTAAATGCTGTTTATAGAATGGTTGGAAGTTTTCAAAGTTGACTCACCATTTATACTTATTCAAAATCTTCCGCTGACAGAAGCTCGATGTCCTCAGGTGAGCTCACCAAGTCCGTTAATGCCCCTTTCCTCCCATCCCTGTCCACAACAACTTTAACTCTGGGAAACATTCTCGTCAGTTTTTCTCTACCAAATCTACACGATATCGCGATTTCTTCGGATAGTTTGGAGACATTTCTTGCTAGGTGCTGAATCATGGGTTTCCCGTTTATCTCAAAAAAGGCCTTCGCTCTGCCCAATCTCTCGTTACCTCCGTCCGCTAAAACCAAAATGCCGAGCTTTCCCATCTAAAATTTCACCCGTCTAGGACGAGTGTACACATTCAGTCGGCTCCCCCTAACAAAACCGACAAGCGTCAAGCCGCTCATCTCAGCCGCTAGGATGCCGGATTCAAGAGGGGCTGCTCTTGATGCGACGAGCGGTATCCTGGCTTTCGCACACTTGACCACCATATCTGCCGATAACCTACCCGTCGAGATCATGAAGCTACTTGGAAAATTCACCCCCTCGATCAGCCCCTTCCCGATGACCTTGTCTACCGCATTATGCCTCCCGACGTCCTCCATGCAGAATTCCAGTTTTCCACCCCGCGTGAACAAAGCCGCCGCGTGGGTGCCCCCGCTTTTTTTGAAGACCTTAGACGCAGAGTGAAGTGATTTAAATGCATTCAAAATATTTTTTGCACTAAATTTCACCGCGAGTTTTAGTACACCAGATTTACCCAAAAGTCCAATGATGTCCTCTGATGTGCCACAAGCGGTCGGGATAACCTTCGGGAATTTGGTGGCTTCAAGTTGAATTTCAGCTTTTGTCCTCAGGTTGACGTTTTTTCCCCTTATGCTAACATGCTCGATATCCCCCAGTGCATTAATGACGCCCTGTCCTAGCAAGTGACCGATTGCCAATTCTCGAATATTTCTTGGGCTCGCCATGAGGGTGACGAAATAGTTCCCGTTAACGAAGATGTTAGTGGGTTTGTCAACAGCCACGAAGTCCTCTTCCTCAGCTTTTTTACCTTTCCTAAAATTAACCTTCAGGATTTTTATTTTGGCAAGCATGGCAAACGCCTATTACATTCACCTCAGCTCGGTAAAATATGTTGACTTGTACTTTTATCCCGACCCTCTCCAAAATCAGGGGGCTGTCCACTCGAAGCCCACGGGTATCATGTGAATGCCCGCGACACCCGTTTTCTTGACTTCCTGCAGAGTTCGCTAAAAATCTCGATGTTTTCTTCTTGGAACCTCTCCTTACCGATCTTGTCGGCCTTGTACGGTCTCTCCTGTATTTCGGAAGGGATGACAACTCCAAGTTTATAGAAACCAATTGCGCACTACGCCCAAAAGATTTTTTAATCCCAACCAATATCCTTAGTTCGGGATCTTGATGAAAATATTACACGAGTTTGTTCCAACGCACGAATTCCTGAAACTTGGCGAAGAAACTCATGATTTGGTTGATGGATGGAACGTCACAGATAGCGCTGCAGGTGTGCCAGCGCCTAGCGGAACGGTTGTGAGCTGTATACTCAAAACCAAATACCCAGACAAAATGGTGGTACCTATCTTCATATTACACTATAAAGGCCCAGTCGAAGTAGGGGGCTTAGCTCTAGCCGCAGACTCCATAGGCCTTGATGGAATCGCGCTATCTATGGGTGACATCCCTAAGTACGGGGAGCCTATAAAAATGTTAAAATCCTCCGAGGAAGCCCGAGATTTCTTACGCGCCACAGCACATACAAAGGATATAAAGTTAGGCTGTTTGCTTACAGCACGTCGATCCGCGGAGGAAAGTATTGCCCGAGTGAGGGATGCATGGGATTTCGTCTTTTTCATGAGACTTGAAGATAAATCCTTCCCCGTGTTGGATCAAATAGCCAAAGAATGCAAACGTCTAGACAAGCCCATATACTCATACTTCCTAGTAGGGACACCTAAAAATGCGGAAATTGTGAAAATGATTGGGTGGCCAATCACAACAACTATGGATCGCGTTGAAGAATATGCAGCAAAGTTGGATGGTCTTGTAGATGGCATAATTGCAACATGCGCTGGAGACTACGAAGGTGATAAGGAATTGCTAAAAAAACTACAAAAATTCAGGAAATAACATCCCTTGATGTCCCCCCGAAAACCGTGAGTTTTGTCTTTACCGAAGTATGATGATGCGAATTGTCAAGAAATGGTTCACCTCTGTCCGAAATCAAAAGCCGAATGTTTCTTCTTGTTTAGTCTAAAAGCCCTATCCGTATCAGGATGTTTTTCGTCGCCGCCAAGGCTGGACTTTCGGGCGGCAGTTCGACCAACGGTCGTCCCTCGAGGTTGTATTTCAGAACGTTTTCATCATGCGGGATGTTCCCGGCGTATTCGATACCCATTTTCGCCGCTTCGTCCCTTAGCATCGACTCCATCTCGGGCTTGAAACGATTGCCAACGAGGTAAATTTTTTTGAACTCGATGTGGACCTCCTTCGCCAGCTCTTTTATTCTCCGAGCAGTTTGAAATCCTAACGCGCTTGGGTCGGTCACAATGAGCATAACGTCGACGCTGCGGTCGGTTCTCCTGCTCAGATGCTCAAGCCCAGCTTGCATGTCCATTAAAGTCAAATCATAATTTTTTGAAATCACGTCGATGATGTCTGTGAGAAAGTCGTCCACTGCACAATAGCAACCTTCCCCCTCCGTCCTCCCCATCGCCAGAATATCGAAGCGGGGGGTTTCCTCCAAGATCTCAAAAATACGAGACTCGAGGATGTCCTTTTTAACCATCGTGGGGAGGACCTCGCCCTTGCTGATGGATTTTTTGAACTCGTTTACCACATCCCCAACCGTCCTATTGAGGGATACTCCCAAAACACTGGAGAGGTTTGAATCCGAATCAGCATCAATGGCTAAAATGCTCCGATTTTCCTTCTCACTTAAAATCCTAACCATCAGGGCGACTACGGTTGTTTTGCCCGTACCCCCCTTTCCAGAGACCGCGAAACCCAAGTTCGACTTCTCCATGATAAAGACCTCTCGTTTTAGTGAGAAGTTTAGGTTCCCAACATTAAAGTATTTGCTCGGGGCCCGGGCACAATCGCCCGTAAGAGTCTTCAACAAACTTTTATGAGCAAGATGAAAAGTGATTATTGATAGAATGGAAAATGTCCGGGGAGGGTAACGCCAATGGACAAATGCCCAGGGACCAAGAGCTTAGTTGAGCCATCTATAACAATAAGGAGCTGCCCCAGCTGCGGGGGCGAGGTGGAGTTCTTTGGGTATGAGGTGGAGGTGAAATGCCCTGACTGCGGGCATGCATTGCGCAGGGAGGCCACATCCTCTTGCGTAACTTGGTGTAAGTACGCTTCAAAGTGCATAATGGACCTGAAAGAGAGAAAGCTGATCCCGCCCTCCAGGGCTGATGAACTGGAGAAAATCGCCAAAAAAGCGAAAGTGTGAACCATAGGTTCCTCAGAAGTGTGGCTCAGGATTTGAAACCCTTTTAAACTTCGGGACTGACATTAGAAAAAATAAAGTTGCTTTATTAATCGAAACAAGGATTTATTACGCTTTCCAAATAAACCTAACGTGATACCCATGGGGTCAGAGGCGCGCGTTAAGCTAGATGAGCTCTCGACTGATGTCCTGAGGGTAAAAGGTCTAGAATTCACAATTGGAAAGATTATAGAGGAGTGGGAGGAAGCCCCGGGCCCCACCCCGATGCCAGCGATAGAGACCCTGCGGGAGTGGGACCTCAAACTGCTGAAAAAATACAGGCCTTTTTACCTGCCATTCTGCGACCTCTGCTGCCTCTGCACGATGGGGAAGTGCGACCTGACCAAAGGTAAGCGAGGGGCCTGCGGGATCGACATAGCCACCCAGCAATCCCGCTTCGACGTGATCACCGCCTCCACCGGGACCGCAGCCCACTGTACCCACGCGAGGGACCTAGTCGACCTTCTGATAGAGAAATACGGGCGGGACCACCCCATCGATGTCGGGGGGGTAAATGTAGAGCTCGAGGCGCCAAACATACGACTGGTCACCGGCATCAAGCCAACCAAGCTAGGTGACCTCGAACACGCTTTGGAGTACTGTGAGTCTCAAATAGTTCAGCTGCTTGCCTCCACCCACATTGGACAGGAAGGGGATAATCTAGACTACGAGTCCAAGATTTTCCACGCCGGCATGATTGACCACGTGGCACAAGAAATCGCTGACACCGCTCAGATCTCTACATACAACTTCCCGAAAGCCGACCCACAAGCTCCGCTCGCGGAGATTGGCATGGGCTCTGTCGACTCCTCAAAACCCGTCATCTTGGTGATCGGCCACAACGCTCCCTCCGCCATTGAGATAACCAATCGCCTGAAAAAAGAGGGACTCGAGGACAAAGTCGAGCTCTGCGGACTGTGCTGTACGGCTCACGACGCCTCAAGACATCACTCGAAAATCAAGATAGTCGGGCCGATGTCCTGGCAACTGAGATTCATTCGGAGCGGCATTCCCGACGTCATAGTTATCGACATGCAGTGTATCCGAACTGATACCTTGGCGGAGGCGCAGAAGATTAAGGCACCGCTCATCACCACCTCGTCACAAAACATTCAGGGCCTGCCGAACCTCTCCCAGACCCCCGTGGGTGAGATCGTGAAGGGAATCGTAGATGGTGGGTGGCCAGGGGCTTTCATCTCAGACCCGGATAAAACTGGAGAAGTAGTGGTCAAACTAGCAATGGAAATCGCCCCAAAGCGGAAAAAATTCAAAACGATTCCAAGTGATAAAGAAATAATCGAGGCATCGAAGAAGTGTACGCTGTGCGATCTCTGTAGACGAGCTTGCCCTAATGACCTGCCAATACCGGAGGCTTTAGAAGCCGCAGGCAAGGGGGACCTCCAAAAACTCGTCGAACTCTATGATTCGTGTATAGGTTGTGGACGCTGCGAGATGGCCTGCCCCACCCTAACACCATTCACTTACATCCTCGGGGCGTCCAAACTGAAAATCACCAAAGAGAAAAGTAAAATGAGAGTGGGTAGAGGGGCGATCCAAGATATCGAAATCAGACGCGTCGGATATCCGATCGTGGTCGGTGAGATCCCAGGGGTATTGGCGTTCGTTGGATGTTCGAACTACCGAGATAGTTGGAAAGCGGTCGGGGATATGGTCAACGAGTTCGCCAAACGCCGTTACATCTCGACCACATCGGGGTGCGCTGCGATGGCCATCGCGCTCAACCGGGATGAGGATGGAACTGGACCTTACGAAAAATACTCTGGAGTCTTCGAGGCCGGGGGGCTCGTCAATGTCGGTTCCTGTGTCGCGAATTCTCACATCTCGGGGGCAGCGATCAAGATCGCCAGTATTTTCGCCAAGCGCAAGCTTCGCTCAAATTACGAGGAGATCGCTGATTATATCCATAACCGCGTCGGGGCTGTTGGTGTTGTTTGGGGTGGATATTCCCAGAAGGCCTTCGCCATCGCTGCTGGATTCTGGAGGCTCGGTGTGCCCGTGATATTCGGGCCCCATGGGGCCAAGTACAGGCGCGTGCTCCTTGGGAGGAAAAACCGTGACGAAGATTGGTACGTGATTGACGCTCGAACCGGAAAGCAGGTTTACGTTGGCCCTACACCCGAACATCTCTTCTGCGTCGCCGAGACCAAGGAGGAGGCGATGGTGATGATCCCCAAGCTCTGCATGCGGCCCAGCGATACCACGAGGGGCAGGTCGATAAAGCTCACGAATTACATAGACCTACACCGAAAGTTCTATGGAACAATGCCCGATGATATTCACCTTTTTGTCCGCTCGACCTCGGACATCCCGATCACGATGAAAGACGAGGTTACGGATTTCCTAAAACAGAAGGGCTGGGCGGAGAGGGAGATCCCGGATCCCACCCTGCTGCCTAGGCTCGTCAGGGTGAAGAAGGGGTAGACATGGCGGAACCTTGGCAGATGGCCGAAATCGCCGCGACTGTGAAGGCTTCGGTAATCAGAGAGTCAAAACAGGCCACCAATATCATAAAGAGGGCAAAAAATCCGATCCTCATCGTCGGGCATGAGTCGATCGTGGCTGAAGGGGATGGAAAAGAGCCGATTGAATACGCCCTAGAGATCTCAAAAAAAGGAAAAATTCCGATCGTCGCCACGGCACAAACTGTGGGTGAGTTCTTAAAGAGGGGATTTCAGCCGGCTGCGTGGATGTCGGCGATGGACATCGGAAGCAGGCTCGCCGATCCGGAGTGGAGTTTATCGACAGGGGATAGGCACGACATCGCGCTTTTCCTCGGAGTGCCCTATATCATACAATGGACGATACTTTCCGGACTCAAGCACCTCGCCCCCCATATCAGGACAATATCCTTGGATAGATTTTACCATCCCCATTCTAATTTCTCATTCCCAAACCTGAAAGTCAAGGCATGGCACCAAAAGATGGAGGAAATCGTAAGGGGTGTAGCAAGTGAAGGATGAAGTAACCGCGGAGACCTGCGCGGAGGCCGTCGTTTCTACACGCCCAGCGAAGAAAGGGATGTTTGCCGACATTCCGGTAGACGTGGGGTTGGTTTACGAGGGGGAAAGGATACGGAAGCCGGACATGTATGCAGAACTCGGTGGCCCCAAGGTAAAACACAAATTCGAGCTCCTCAGGGTCAAAAGGCTGGACGAGATTGAGGACGGTAAAATCACCGTGGTTGGTCAAGAAATCCAAAATCTGAAAGAAAGAAGTTCAAATCCATTCGGCATTTACATCGAAGCCGCTGGGAAAAAACTTGAGGAAGAGATGGAAGGTGTTTTCGAGCGACGCATCCACTATTTCTCCAACTATATCGAGGGGTTCATGCACCTAAACCAGCGCTATGATATTTGGCTTCGAGTGAGCAAAAAATCCATCGAAAAAGGTTTGACCCTAAAACACATCGGAGAGGTGCTGAAGCGTTTGTATAAGAGCGAATTGCCCATCATCGAGAAGATCCAAATCACTTTCATCACAGATCCAACCAAAGTGGAGGAGATGCACTCCGAGACCACAAAAGTCTATGATGCTCGCGATACGAGAGCCCGCGGCCTGAAGGATGAGGATGTCGACGCCTTCTATGGGTGTAAGCTCTGCCAATCCTTTGCCCCAACTCACCTCTGTATAATAACGCCCCAGCGTCCAGGAAATTGCGGTGCGTTAAATTGGTTTGATGGGAGGGCATCGTCCATAGCAGACCCCAAGGGCTCGCTCTTCGAGATCAAAAAGGGGAAGGTCATAGATGAGATAGCGGGCGAGTATGATAACGCGAACAAGGTCATAAAGGAGAAGACGCTGGGGGAGATCAAGCGGGTGCAGCTTTACACAGTGTTCGGCTTCCCCCACACCTCCTGCGGCTGTTTTGAGGGGGTGACGTTCTACATCCCTGAGGTCGATGGGTTGGGGATAGTTCATCGGGATTTCAAGGAGGCCGCCATCAATGGGCTGAGGTTTCCGGCGATGGCGGATTCCACCGCTGGGGGGCGACAGGTCGATGGATTCCACGGCATATCGATCGAGTATTTGAGGTCCCCCAAGTTCCTCCAAGTGGACGGCGGTTGGAGCAGGGTGGTTTGGATGCCCACCGATTTGAAAGAGAGGGTAAAAGACTTCATCCCAAAAGAAGTCGCGGATAAGATCGCTACCGAGAAGGACACAGGAACCATCGATGATCTGAGGAAGTTCCTCGAGGCCCGTGACCACCCAGTTATCGAGCGTTGGAAAGCCGCACCAGTTGAGGCCGCTGTGCCAGCCGAAGCCGCCGAACCTGTCCCCGCTGGACCGGCCGCGGAAGTCACCATACCAACGGCCAGCGGTTTCACCATCGTGCTCAAAAACGCGAAAATTCACGCTGAAAAAGTCATAATCCGAAGGAGAAAGAAAAAAGAGTAATCTGATCGGATCCTGCCCACAGAATCTTGCCGCCAAAGGTCGTTCCACCACGATATCAATGTTGTGATTTAAACTGGTGCCAAAAACTTGAAAATAGCTGGGTGACAAGGTACTTTTTGGGGACCGGAAAATGACGAATGACAAAGGCGATCCCGTCAAAAAACTCGGCGATAGTTTAATGAAGAAACTGCTAGAGTACGGGGAAATCGAGCTGGAGGATGTCACGATAGATGTCGAGGAACTTGAAATAGGGATTCTCCCGACCCTCAGAAGGGTTCTCCCCAAGGTAAAACCGACCGAGCTGGCCAAAGTCGAATTCACCCCGCCAAAAATGGAGTTTGTCGGAAAGGTCATCGAAGTTAAGCTCGGGGCCGTGGCGGGCGATAGCGGGACTAGGGACAGGAGCCACGTTATCGGGGGCGAAACCGTGCCGGCGTTTTACACTTTCAAGGATCCAATGCCGCATCCCCCAGTGATGGCCATGGATGTGTTTGACATGAAAATCTCCCTCCCTCGAGCAGTCAAGTCCCATTTTAAGGATGTCATGGAGGATCCCCCGGAGTGGGCCAAGCGGTGCGTCGAAAAATATGGCGCGGAGATGATCAACCTCCATTTGATCAGCACGGACCCTAGCATCAAAAACACCTCCCCACAGGATGCAGCGAAGCTCGTCGAGGAGGTCCTTCAGGCCGCAAAGGTCCCGCTCTGCGTTGGTGGTTCTGGGGACCCGGTTAAAGACGTTGAGGTCTTCGAGAAGGTGGCCGAGGCTGGTGAGGGCGAGAGGCTCCTGATAAACTCAGTCAACCTGGACATGGACCTCGAAAGGGCGACCAAACCCATCAAAGAACATGGGCACGTGGCCATAGCCTTCACCCAAATGGATTTGGGCAAGGCCAGGGAGCTCAACAGGAGGCTCTACTATTACCTGCCCAAGGATCAAATTATAATGGACACGAACTGCGCGGGGATAGGTTACGGGTTGGAGTACGGGTTCACCATCGCGGAGAGAGCTAGGCTAGCAGCCCTGATGGGCGATCAGGAGCTCCAGCACCCGATAGTTTCCGGGGCATCAAATGCTTGGGCGGCTAGGGAGGCTTGGCTTGAGATGGACCCCAGCTGGGGGCCGAGGGAACTCAGGGGGCCTTTGTGGGAGACGATGACCGCTCTGTCCATGCTCCTGGCCGGCGCGGACTACCTCATGATGCTCCATCCGACGTCCATGAGCGCGACAAAAGAAATCGTGGGTTATCTGCTTGGAAGTGGAACAGGAAAAAAAATCCCTGACTGGACTTCAGCGAAACTAGGTGGTTGAGATGCCTTGGAAAGCTATTAGTCCGATCAAGGTCTATGGGCTGCTCCCAAAGACCAACTGCAAGGAGTGCGGGGTCGAGAATTGTATGGCCTTTGCAGTAGGGCTCGTCAACATGGAGACGAGGCTTGAGAAGTGCCCTCCGCTCCTAGAAGAGAAATATAGAAAGAACTACTTGGAATTAAAGAAAATGCTGAGCCCCCCTGTGAAGGAGGTGGAGTTCGGAAATAGTAGCAGGAAGATAACGCTGGGGGGAGAATTTGTGATGTACAGGCACGAACTCACTTACGTTAATCCAACGAAAATTGCCCTCGATGTGGACGATGAGATGGGCGAGGCGGAGCTGATGAAAAGGATCAAGTTCGTCGAGGGTCTCAGCTACAACTACATTGGGGCGGAGCTAAAGCTTGATGCTCTAGCTATAAGATCTGTCTCAAATGATCCCCTGAAGTTCAAAAAGGCCGTCAAATTCGTGGCAGACAATACGGACTTGCCTCTTATCCTCTGCTCATTGAATCCGAGGGTCTTGGAGGCTGGACTGTCGACCCTTGAGGGAAACAGGCCCCTTCTCTACGCAGCCACGAAGGAAAATTGGAAGGGGATGGCTGAACTTTCCTCGACATATAAATGTCCCCTAGCAGTTTTCAGCCCAAATGACTTGGGCGGATTAATGTCTCTAACCAAAACCCTTCTAGACTACGGGGTGAGTGACCTAGTGCTCGACCCAGGAACCTTCGCCGGCGAGGGGTTATCCTCAACCTCCAACGCAGTCACGATGATACGGTGGAAGGCCTGCAACGATGGGGACAAACTATCGGGCTTTCCTCTAATAGGGACGCCAATTACCGCCTGGTTGAGGGCCGGTGGGAATGGCCAGTCAAAAGCTTGGTATGAGGCTATCACGGCGGCCATGTTGATCGACAAGTACGCGGATATGTTGATCATGCATAGTTTGGAGGGTTGGACCCTCCTGCCGAACATCATACTAAGGTTCAACATTTACACCGACCCTAGGAAACCCGTTTCAGTTAAACCAGGCTTGAGGGTCATCGGCAATCCGGGTGAAACATCCCCCGTCATGCTCACAAGCAACTTCGCCCTAACCTACTACCTAGTCTCCGGAGACATCGAGGCCGGAAAGGTCGATTGCTACCTGCTCGTGGCGGACTCTGATGGAATCTCCCTCGAGAGCGCCGTGGCCGGCAGGAAGTTAACCGCAAAAAGCGTGGCCGAGGCCCTCAAGGAGTCCGGGGTGGAAGGGATGGTCAAACATAGGACGCTCGTCATCCCCGGCAAGGCCGCGAGGCTTTCGGGTGAAATAGAAGACGCTACCGGGTGGAAGGTGATGGTGGGGCCTATGGACTCCTCGGAGATACCGAAGTTCATACAAGAGCGATGGAAGAGTAAAATTTAGGGGATTGGGCCATCACTTCTTTCTGCTGGCCTCCCACCATGTTGGAAAAAGCTCGCGTTTGCCCGGGAGCGAATAAGCCGAAGTATACTCGTCCATGAAATCCGCATCTTTGAGCAAATCGAAGTAGGTCACCAAACTGGCTAACTCAGTAGCCTTTTCCCTCTGCTTCCGAGAAACAAGAGTTAGATAAGCCCCCGCCACCGCACCATTTCCGAGATATATCACCTGGGCTTTCGGAAACTCCGGTAGAAGCCCTATTGCCATCGCGCTATTCGGGTCCATGTAACTTGCAAATGCACCGCAGACGTAAACCTTGGTGACGTCTTCCACCGATAACTTCATTTTTTTCATCATGACCCCGATGGCAGCACAGGCGGCGGCCTTCGAATCGATGAGGTTTGCGATATCCTTTTCCGTTATGATTATGTCTTTGCCGACGCCCGTCTGTGATGCCTCCACCACAACGTATTCATGCCCCTCGTCCCCGCGCCTGATGTACGGGGAATTAAATTTCGAATTCACTTTACCTAGACTGTCGAGAATACCATGCCTAAACATCTCGCTCATTACATCGATCAATCCTGAACCGCAGATACCCCTTGGGCTCGCCTCGCCGATGACGGTGTAGCTGGCCCTCAAAGTCATAGGATCTATTTTTATGTGGTCTATTGCCCCCTCGACCGACCTCATCCCAAATCTTATCCCCCAACCCTCAAATGCTGGGCCCGCTGCGGCCGTCGTCGATATGAACCACCCACTACTTCCAAAAACGGCCTCGACGTTCGTCCCGATATCGATGAGCAGGGAGATTTCCGCGGATTTATACATCTGCGAAAGCAAGATGCCCCCTATGGCATCGCCGCCCAAGAATCTGCTCACGCAGGGCAGGCAATATACCCCCGCTTCGGGGTTAACCCCAAGGCCTATCCGCCAAGCATCGGTAGTTATGGATTGCCTGGGTATCTGGATATTGGGGTCTAGAAGGGATGATGCATCCTTCCCCAGGAAAAAGTAAGTCATCACCGTATTTCCGGCAATACATACATCAGTTATCCAGCTTGCCTCCACGCCGTGATCAGAAGTTAGCTTCTCGACTAAGTTGTTTGTTGTCTTAATTACGGCTCTTTGCATGTTTTTTATACCCTCCACTCTGTCCACGGTATACCCAATCCTTGAAACTAGGTCTTCCCCATACGTCAGCTGCCTGTTGTAGTCCGACCCGGTTCCAACGATTTTCCCTGTCGTGAGGTCTACGAGGTATACGGTAACCTTCGTTGTCCCAACGTCAATCGCCAAACCGAAGTTCCTTTCAGAGGTATTTCCGACCTCGATGTCCAAAATCTTCGGCTCCCGCAGCCCGACTGTCAAAGTTGCCCCTTCCTCACTGCAACGGCCCGCGATCGACCTCAGCTTAGAATCGACGACGTTTGAGATGCTTGGCGCTTTCGTCAGTAACTGAAAGCTCTTCATAAGCTGTTCGTAGGATTGTCCGTGAAGTTGCTTGGAGGAAATGAATAGCTTTCTAACTGAGGGGTCGACTTGAATGTCTGGTATCACAGCATCCGAGAGTATCTTTTGCCCCTCAATCCGCGACTCCGGCGGAATCAGAACCTCGCAGTCAGACTTGCAGCGAGTTAAACAGGCTAGCGCGTACCCCTGGGAGAGCTCCTCCTCTGTCAAAAGTTTTTCTTTTGGGATGTACCTGAAATCGATATCCCCTTTTCTTATGATTACCTTGCATTTGCCGCAGCTCCCCTTGCCGCCGCATATACTCCGGATATTTATTCCGGCTTCCCTCGCTATTCCCAGCACGTTATCATCTTTAGATGCGCGAGCCCTCTTGCCGTAGGGCTGAAAAACGATTGAGATTTGATCCATCCTGACGACCTTCTCATTACAAGTTAGGAGGATAAGGATTAAAGGTCTTGAGAAAATGGACTTCGCGCAATATTCGGTTTTTTAACCGCGTCTTTTAACATGCATTATCTGCTTTAATTTGCAACGACACCCCACATACCATAATTAGCTACGTTAACTGGTCAGAGTACATCTTGCAAATCGGATAAGTGGAAGAATTTTAATGAAATCAATCATCAAACGAAAGCTTAACAGTACCGATAATAGAAGAAAGGTTTTAAGCTACCAAATTGAATTTGAGCGTTAGTGGTAAGGATGCAGCCAGAAATTCTTCCGGCGGAGCTGAAATATTGGCCGATAAAGAGGTATGAAGATATATGCCGAAAGTCACTGGAAAACATAGAAGAGTTTTGGGCGCAAGAAGCGAGAAAACTTGAATGGTTCAAAACGTGGGATAAGGTACTTGAATGGGATCCTCCATTTGCAAAATGGTTCGTTGGAGGAACGCTTAACGCTTCCTATCTATGCATCGATAGACACTTGAAAACCTGGAGAAGAAACAAAGTAGCCATATACTGGGAAGGGGAGGGTGGCGAGGAAAGAACACTAAGTTACTCGCAACTAGGGAGGGCGGTGAACCGTTTAGGATCAGTACTTCAGAAACTCGGCGTCAAGGCCGGGGATAAGGTAGCCCTCTATTTACCTATGATACCTGAGCTACCCATCGCCATGTTAGCAACAGCCAGGATAGGTGCAATACACACCGTGATATTTTCGGGATTCAGCTCAATTGCACTCGCAGATCGGGTGAACGACACGGGGGCAAAAGTACTCATTACGGCAGATGGTGGCTTCAGAAGAGGGAAAATCTTACCATTAAAAGAAATAGTAGACGCGGCTGTAGAGAATACCCCATCAATTAAGAGAGTAATAGTGGTGAAAAGAACGGGTCAAGAGGTTAACATGAAGAAAGGGAGAGACTTGTGGTACCACGAAATTACAACAAAAGATGTCGGGGAATATACTCTCCCAGAGTTTGTAAAAAGCACCCATCCGCTTTACATTCTATACACGTCAGGCACGACAGGCAAACCAAAAGGCATAGTTCACAGCACAGGAGGTTACCTGACCTTTATAAATTCCATCTATGATTGGGTTTTCGACATAAAGGAAGACAGCGTATATTGGTGCACGGCTGACGTGGGATGGGTGACCGGGCACAGCTCTATCGTTTATGCACCATTGATGCATGGGGCATCTATAGTTGTACACGAAGGAGCACCTGACTATCCAAGACCGGACAGATGGTGGGAAATAATCGAAAAATATAAGGTAACAATCTTTTACACATCACCAACCGCCATACGCATGTTCATGAGATATGGGGAAGAATGGCCTAAAAAACACGATTTGAGCAGCTTATCAATTTTAGGCACCGTAGGAGAGTCGATAAACCCAGCGGCATGGGTGTGGTATTTCAAAAACATAGGTGGAGAAGGCTGTCCCATAGTTGACACCTGGTGGCAGACGGAAACAGGGGGCGTAATGATTTCACCTGCGCCTGGCATAGGATTGGTCCCGCTGAAACCTGGATCTGCAACATTGCCATTACCGGGTATTGATGCAGATGTGGTAGATGAAAATGGCAAGCCCACGCCTCCAAGCGTGAGAGGTTACCTTGTCATAAAGAAGCCTTGGCCAGGCATGCTAATGACAATATACAAGGATCCTGAGCGTTATAAGCAAAGTTACTGGTCCAGGTTCCCAAATGTTTACTATACAGGGGATTATTGCATGAAAGATGCAGAAGGATACTTCTGGCTACTTGGCAGAGCAGATGAAGTTTTAAAGATCGCTGGGCACAGGTTGGGCACCATGGAACTTGAAAGCGCGGTTGTTTCCCATCCAGCGGTAGCGGAAGCTGCAGTAATCAGCAAACCGCATGAAATTAAGGGAGAAACTATCGTAGTCTTCGCGATTTTAAGAAAAAAATATGAACCCAGCGAAGAACTTAAAAAAGAATTAAAACAACAGCTAAGAAAATCTGTTGGGCCTGTTGCGACGCCGGAGGAAATACACTTCGTTTCAAAACTTCCGAAGACAAGAAGTGGCAAGATTATGAGAAGAGTTTTGAAAGCGATAGCGTCACAGATACCATTAGGTGATGTCACCACATTAGAGGATGAAGCTTCCGTAGAGGAAGTAAAACGGGAATATGAAGAATTCAGAAAAATGATGGAAAAATAACTGGTTTTAAACCCTATCGACTTCATTAAATGTGAAATATTCCAGTCCTAACAAATAGATTAAGCGCATTCATGGAAGTGCAGAATAGCGTTCATCCAGTTCTTTGATCAACGCCATCACTGGCGGTAGCTCTTTTTCATAAATCTTGATATCTTTGTGAACCGTGCGCCAAAGTTCATCGAGTTCCTTCGAACGATTGCCTCGCTCCCGATATTTGACCGCCTGCACGAGCATCGAGAGGTAATCTGCAGCATGGACGAGCTTGGCCTCGGGGCTGTGCTTCTCGCTATATTCCTGCCAAAGCTTCAGGTATTTTTCTTTATTTGGCAGCCTGCCCAAGAGATCTTCAAATGCTCTTTTTTCGAAGCGCTTTTTCGTGCCGGCGGGCCCTAGGTATTTTAATGCCGTGTAAGGGAAGTCGCCGATCGATGCCTCAGCCCAATCGTGCACGACCGCCATGCTGAGCGCTCGCTCCCGGTTCAGCTTTGTGCCCGTACGTTCGAGCTCGTCAGCCAGCAGAAGAGTAATCGCTGCGACATCGAATGTGTGCTGCGCCACATCCTCGACGTCGGTAAGCGAAACGTTGCAGAGTAGCCAGCCTGTGCGTGGCATTTGCTTGAGGTTATTGAGCCGCTCGAGGAGTTCGCGCAATTTCACCTAAACCACCACCAGTTTGGCCTGTTTGACGCCTCGAAGCGCACCTAGGCAATCGACAAGTTTGCGAATTTCCTCGGCCGGGCCCTTGACGATCAAAATTTCTAAGCAATTTTTGGGATCTACGTGTAGGTGCTGGACCGCGCTTATGAGACTCGCGCTTTCATGTTGGATGTCCATGAGCTCATCGGTCAGCCCCCGAACATCGTGCTCGTACATCACGAGGATTGCACCAAGTTGCTCGCCTTTCAGCTCGCTCCGCCAACGATAGCTCGCTAGGAAATCGTGTAACGCGTCCCGAACCGCCTCGGAACGGCTAGCGTAGCGCTGAGCCTTGAGCGAACGATCGAGTTCGTTCAGTAAATCTTCAGGTAACGTTAAACTTACACGCGTGATTTTTTGCGCCATGCTACTCCCAACAAACCTTATCATCAGATATTTTCAAGCTTTCCATGCTGGGATAAGTAATATTTTTATAGTAAAAAGTATTATTACTTCAATGAAAAAACGCTGGGAGGTGCAGAAAAGTGGTTTGTTATATCATACCCTTGGCGGTGGCTATAATTTCGTCGGTCGTGTGGAGCTCCCGGAGAAGGGGTCCCGCAGGGTGGTGGCTTAACCTGCTGCTCTACGGAGGCGCAATGTTCGGACTAGTGGATCATCTCTGGAACGGTCAGCTATTCCTCACCGGGGGAGCACCACTCATGGACTTGCTTCTAGGGGCTACAATTACCGCTGTAATCTTCGGTGGCTGGGGAATAACGCTCGGCATAGCTAGGGCGTACCCTGAGCTAGGTCGCCGCATGGGCTATCGCTTGGGAGTTCTAAAATCAAGTGAGAAGCGCTGACCTTGCCGAGTTCATCCTGGCCTCAACTCGAACTAAGGGTGGAAAGACATTTAATTAGAGGATTCTACCTTAATCTGGTGAGGTGAATGGAAGAAGCACCTGTAGAGAAGAAGCTCATAGGAAAGATATCCCACTACTTCACCAAGATAGGAGTGGGAGTCATCGAGCTTTCCGATGAGCTCAAAGTAGGCGACCGCATCTCGATCGAGGGCGCGACGACTAACGTACAGCAAACGGTGGACTCGATGGAAATCGAACATGCGAATATGCAGAGTGCTGGCGAGGGACAATCAGTTGGGATGAAAGTCGCACAGCGCGTACGTGAGGGAGATCTCGTCTACAAACTAGGATAACTGCTTAAAAAAGAAATTTAAATGAACTCTTCGCCCGGCTTCCACTCGAAGAGCTCCTGGATCATCGTGTAAGCTGCCGAGGGTGGGATTATGCCCCGCTCGGTTATAATGAGGTCAATGTAATCGGGCGGCGTGACATCGAAGACCGGATTACGAATTTTCAAGCCCGGGAAGCGCTTGGGGTTGATGATTTCATTGGGAGAGCGCTCCTCGATCTCGACAAGCCTCCCCACGAGCGTCCCAGGGTGGAACTTGTAACTCTCCGCGGCGACGAAGAATAACACGCGAGCCTCGTGAGCGGTGAGGGCGATCTGTGCGGTCCCTATCTTGTTGATTACCGCTCCATTTGCCGCGATACTATCTGCACCAACGATGACCTTGTCAATGTCTCGAATGAAATAGCGCACGGCTGAGTCAACGATGAGGGTAGTGGGGATATCAGCTTTTTTCAGGTCTCGCACACTTATCAAACCCTGTCGGCTTGGACGGGACTCTGTGACGAATACTTGGATGCGCTTGCCCTTCTCGAAAGCCGTCTTGATTACCGCTAGCGCGCTGTGGCTGTTGCAGTGAGTAAGCACTACATCGCCATCAGAGATGCGACGCGCGCCGATTTCACCTATTCGCTCGACAGCTTTCTTTGAATCTCGAATAAACTCGTCCGCACGAGAGATGACGCCCCTCTGAAGCGTCTGCAGGTCGGCCCCTCTCGCTCGCTTCGCACCAAGCGTGACGTAGCGGATCGCGTTGGAAAGCGAGACCGCTGTTGGGCGGGTAGCTAGCAAAAGTTTTGAAACGCGATCGAGCTCCCTCACGAACTCAGCTGGAGTCTTGGCTCGAGTCGTCTTTGTAGTGATTTTCAAGGCCCGGGCCGCAGCGCGAGCGATCCTGCCGGCGCCGCGTATGCGCATGGTCTGGATATCCCGCGCGATTTTCTTAACCTCATCGTGCGCCATGATTTCCCCTAATTTCTATCTATACCTGTACCCAAACTTAAACCAATCGGGATTTCACTTGGGAAAGCGGCGCCGCAGCTCATTGAGGAAAATCTGCCCATCTGTTTTGTGTGTGGTGTCAGCTTCGGCTGAAATCGCCTGCCTGAGCCCCTCGATGAACACCTCAATACCTGCACTCTCACCAAGCGTTCGTTCGATTAGGCTTCGGAACTCTTGTGGATAAGCAAGGTATGGCATGACCGATGAGAATGAATCTCGAACGAGTTTTGCCTCAGCTTCCTGCATTTCAGCACCTAGAGGTTCAAAAGACGCTCCTTGATGGTTTCCATTGCCACGATAGTTCGGACGCTCTTCACCGAGTCGAATGACTGGATGCGGTCGTCAACGAACTTTTTCAAGCTTTCCACGTCGCGGGCACGTACCTTCAACATCAATCCATGGCCCCCCGTCGTGTGATGAAGCTCGCACACCTGGTGGCAGCGTGACAGCGAGCGGACGAGCTCGTGCATGCTCCTGCTATCGACATCTATGCTGACGAACGCCATCACCCCATAGCCAAATTTTTGAGGGTCTATTAGCGCTGAATATTGTTTGATCAGACCGAAGCGCTCAAGCTGCTTGACCCGTCGCCTCACCCCAGAAGTGCTGAGGCCGACCTCGCGCCCCATCTTGCGCAGTGGAACATGTGCGTCATCGCTCAGCATCTTTAAAAGTTTCATGTCGACGCTATCCACGCTTCACCACCCAGCCAGCCTTGTAATTAGTTGGTGCGCTTTGGTTATTTAATTTTTGCGGAAAAATTTTTGTGCATCAAAGCTGAATTACTTCTAGTTTTTTCCCTACATCTTTGCACGCTTCAACGAGTGATTTACCCCATCGCCGCTCGTCGTTGAACAGTAGAACTCGCTCGTAGTGCCCACCATACCGCTCGAGGAAGCGAGAAAGGCTCTCGACCACCGATTTTATCTGCATCGTGTCAAGCTCGCGGGACACCTGAAACTGCCCGAGCGGGTATATCTCCTCGAGCTCCTCGGGGACGGCGCCAAATGGAGGTATGAGCCTCACGAGGTGGGTTCGCTCAGGTTCTTCGAGCTTCGGCCGCTCTTTCCCAAAAGCGGGCAAAAGCGCTAGGATGGGCAGCTGGGGCGGTTCATATCGCCCATTAAGTCTACTCCAGGAACGCACGACCTCTGGGCGATTCACCGACTCCTCACCGAGGTAGCAGAATGCCGAGGGCTTGGTCACGGGATCAAACCTCTCGAGGAAATCCCGATACCTTGCCAACCTCCGAAGCCCCTCGAGCAGCCGCGGATGGGCACGACATCGTAGCTCAACGTGCTCTCCCAGACTCCCCTCCACGATTGCTTGGCGAATGCGCCGCAGTTCGCCAAAGGTAACATGAAGATTGTGCCTAGCTAAGAGTTTGACCCGTTCGTCCTGCGGAACACGCCTGAGCTCATCGGGTGAATGCTCCGCACAAATAGGGCACTCACATGGTAGGTAAGATAACTCCTCTAGGTGAAAGGTCCCCTCTGAAGTCATGTAACGTCCGTCACGTGCATAGAGCACGTATGCAGCGGAGTCGAAGAGGTCGCAGCCCATCGCCACGGCGAGGGCGAACATCATGGGGTGTCCAGCGCCGAAAAGATGTGTGGGGCGATCGAGTGGCAGGTATTTCTTCGCAGTCATGACGAGATCGACGAGTTTCGCGTAGCGATATCCCTCCAGCAACTCGACGGGGCTTCCAACCGCGTGCAGTTGATAGTCGAGCTTTCCAATCTCGCGTGCGCTCTGGGCGACCAACTCGCTGAAGAGGCCCCCCTGCACTGGGCCGCACCACATCAGCTTAGGATTGGACCTGAGTTCGACTGCTTGTTTGGCTCGCTCAAGTGTTATCTGCACCGTCTCGGCTGCACGTTCCTTGGTCGCTTGAACACCAGTCGGGATATCGAGGATAGTCGCGATATCTGGGGCAATCGCATCTTGGTAGCGCACGATTTCTTCAGGTGAAACTTCGACGTCCCCATAGCGCAGGATTTGGTAGCCGCCCGAGTCGGTCATGATTGGGCCATCATAGCTGAGCGCACCGTGAACCCCTTGCTTCGCGGCTTCCTCGCCGAAGTGACGAAGCATCAGGTAGGCGTTGGTCATCACCAGTTCAACGCCGAACTCGCGCCGCATCTGGTTGGGTGATAGAATTACGTCCGATGGATCGATGACAGGCATAAGGGTCGGGGTTGTCACATCGCCGTGGGGGGTGCTAAGTTTACCCACTCGACCCATGCCATCGCGGTACAAGATTTGGAAGATGGTATCGACCATTACAACTTTGAATAATTCTTACAAAGACCTTCCGTTTAAAATCTGAAGACTCAACAGACCGGGATTTTTCCTTCGGCGAGCTCCATGCAGAATTTGTCGATGCGCTCGAGTTCCGCATCCACTACTTCCGCTATCTCCCCCCGGACGTTCTCAATCGTGGTGCCCGGCTTCGTGATGACCCGGGCGGCGGCGATCGCGGGCTCATCGATGGGTTTCCCTATCTGACTAACCAACCAAACGTAAACTTCATCCAATCCCGTAACTTGGCCATATATTTTATTCGCGATCCGGTGCGTGAGCAGGTTGTAAATCTTACCCACATGGCTAACGGGATTCTTGCCCGCCGCTGCCTCCGAGCCCACATGGCGGTTGAGTGGGATCACGCCGTTAGGACGATTGCCCCTTCCAACTTGACCCGAGTCCGCCCCATCAGTGCTCGTCCCAAGCACGGTGAGGTAAACCCCTCCGACGCCCCGCCCACGTACGTCAAGGGTGTTGAGATCGAGCGTGAATTTTTTGATATCAGAATTCTCCTCCACGAAGGTGCGCAGCCGCTCTAGGATTTCCCCCTTCTTCCTGAAGTAATCATCCTCGCTCTCCACGAATCGGTCAACGAAAGCCATCCCCACGGTTAGACAGAGCTCGTCGTTCTTTCGAAACCCCATTATCTTTACGTCCTCACCCGACTCCGGGAACTCCTTCTTGAACTCCTTTGAGTTGAGGTAGCGCTCAGCCTTTAGTACCAGCTGTTCGGTCCAAGTCATGGGCGCGTAGCCGACCGCAGCTGAGGTATCGTTAGCGCTAAACATCCTGCCCTTCCGCTTGAAGATATCAGTGAGCGCCGCAGAGCCTGGTCTGAGTTCTACTTGGTAGCGCATGTGCTTTTCCGGGTCGACAAACCTTAAATTTTCTTTTATCCAATTCTTCGCCGCGTGAACCGCGATATCCTCTACTGGTATTATAGTCCCCTCAACCTCCTTGGTCGCTCGGTCTCCAACGATCAAAAGCATCGGTTGCTTCACCTCGCCACCACCAAATCTCGTTTCGACCTCTCCAGCAACGAGTAGCGACTTGTCGGCATTGTGATGCATAATCGCGCCGAACTTTTTCAAATACTCCTTACTTAACTCGACTGAAACTCGATCCAAAATCGCGTCACATATAGAGTCGGGGTGACCGAGGCCCTTTCGCTCAACCACCTCCAGCTTCTGCTTCTCGAGAGGTTCCTGCTTGAACTCTTCGACGACTATGTTTCGCGCCAAGTTTACGCCCCGTGGATTTTCGGTCTGCGAGCGAGTTATTTATAGCTTTTGTCCAAAATATAACTAGCAGGAATTGGCGATTTCGATGCGAATTTTGAAACCATCTGAAGTAAAGGTGATGCGCACGAGGCTGGGGCTTACCCAAATACAGCTCGCGGAGCTGGCGGGCGTTACTCAAGCATACATCGCAAAGATTGAAGCTGGCACCGCAGACCCACGGATCTCCACTATCGGGAGGATCTCCAAGGCACTCGAGCGGGCAACAACCGAAGAAAAACGTGTGCCAGTCGAGCAGATAATGGCCTTGCCAATAGTGGCCGTCAAGTCTGATGATCGGATAGAAAAGGCGATCCGTCTCATGAAATCCTACGATATCTCGCAGCTGCCCGTGCTCGAGGGTGAAGCTCAAGTGGGATCAATATCTGAGGCGACGATCGTACACAAAATCGCCGCGGGTGAAAACATGCATAAGCTGCTTAGGTACAACATCAGCGAGATGATGGAGGGCCCGTTGCCAACGGTGGGCAAAGATGTTGATGTCGACGTCATCTACCCTATACTCGAACACGAACCCGCAGTCCTCGTTATGGAACATGGAAAAGTGGCCGGCATCGTCACCAAGGCTGATCTGTTCAAACTGGCTGGAAAACTACGAACTAAAAGCTGAGCGTTCTCGATATTTTTATCCCTGACACCCAGATTAGTAATGGTGCACCATGGCTGAAGTGAGGGAAAGAATCGCGCGATGGATCGCCGGCGACATAACCATTTCCGATGCCCCCGGAGGGGCCTTCAAGCGCTGGCGGGAGAGATTCAGAATGAGCCAGACCTTGCTCGCCAAGGTGATGCGCGTCTCCCCCTCGGTAATCAGCGATTACGAGGCCGGGCGGAGGAAATCACCTGGGGCCACAACCATCAAGCGTGTGGTCAACGCCTTCCTTAAGGTCGATGAGCAGCAGGGCGGGGAGGTGTCCAAGACCTTCGCCCAAGTGTTTGGCACCCAGTTGCCGCTCGATGTCGTGCTTGAAATTCGGGAGTTTGGCGAGCCTACCGATGGGAAGACTATCTGCAAGGCGGTCGATGGTGGTGTCGCCGCCAATAAGGACCTGCTCAACCAGAAGCTCTTCGGCTACACTATCATCGACAGCTACAAGGCGGTGCTGGGGCTCTCCGTCGACGATTTCAGACGCCTCTATGGGCTGACCACCGAGCGGGCGCTGGTTTTCACCGGAGTGACGACGGGGCGTTCCCCCATGGTGGCGGTGAAGGTGATTGGGATAACCCCAGGGATGGTGATCTTGCACGGCGAGCTCAAACGCGTCGACGTGCTGGGGGTAAAAATAGCCGAGCTTCTGCGCGTTCCTCTCGTGATCTCGAGGCTGCCGTCCGTGGGCGACCTGCTCGAGAGGCTCCGGAAGTGTGCCCGCTAACCCCCAACGACAATCGCCGATGTTTTTTTCGACAATCGAAAGGCTTTTATTGCTCTCACTTAAGCATAGACACAAAAATTGGTGTTCGAAATAAAAAAGGTGACTCACTGATGGACGTTGGTGTAGTTGGCTACGGCGTTTACATCCCTAGGTACCGCATTCGAGTCGAGGAAATAGCCAAAGTCTGGGGAGACGACCCCGAGAGCATCAAGCGTGGACTTTTGATCGAGGAAAAATCAGTCCCGGCACCCGATGAGGACACCGCCACCATCGCGGTCGAGGCAGCACGCAACGCTTTGAAACAGACCGGCATCGACCCGCATGACATCGAAGCGATTTACGTCGGTTCGGAATCCCACCCATATGCAGTCAAACCCACCGCAACTATCGTAGCGGAGGCCATCGAGGCCACTCCAGACCTCACCGCCGCCGACTACGAATTCGCCTGCAAGGCTGGCACCGTGGGCATCCAAACCTGCATGGGGGCTGTCGAGGCTGGCATGATAAAATACGGCATGGCGATTGGGGCGGACACCGCCCAAAGCGCACCGGGGGATGCCCTAGAATACACCGCTGCTGCCGGAGGTTGTGCCTTTATCGTGGGTAAGAATGGGGGCAATACCCTAGCTGCGATTGATGACACCTACTCCTACACTACCGACACCCCCGACTTCTGGCGCCGGGAGATGCGGTCCTACCCAAAGCACGGAGGCCGATTCACCGGAAAGCCCGCCTACTTCAAACACGTACTCGCCGCGGCCAACGGCCTGCTCCGTAAGCTCCAGCTCACCCCTCAGGATTTCGCGCACGTGGTCTTCCACCAACCCAACGGAAAATTCCCCCTGCTAGCTGCCAAGGAGCTCGGCTTCTCAAAGGAACAGGTGGCACTCGGTATGCTGACGCCGAAAATAGGCAACACTTATTCTGGGTCGACCATGATTGGTCTCGCCGCGGTTCTCGACCAAGCCAAACCCGATGAGCGAATCCTCGCGGTCTCCTATGGTTCAGGCGCCGGGAGTGATGCATTCAGCATCACCGTGCGCGACGGCATCGAGGGCAAACGGGATGCTGCGCCCAAGGTGCTTGACTACGTAGGTCAGAGGGTTATCATCGACTACGCAACCTACGTGAAATTCAGGAAGTTACTGGTGAAGTAAATGCGCGACGTCGCAATAATAGGTGTGGGCCTGACGAAGTTCGGCGAGCTCTGGGATGTTTCGTTCAGGCAGATGATGATGGAAGCAGGTGCCCGAGCGATCGAGGATGCTGGAATCGACGGCAAACAAATCGATGCGATGTATATAGGGAATATGTCCTCTGGGCAATTCATCCGCCAAGAACATATCTCCTCCATCGTCGCGGACCACGCGGGACTCGTGCCCATTCCCTCAACGCGCGTCGAAGGGGCCTGCGCGTCGGGCGGGCTGGCGCTCCGTCAAGCAGTGATCGCCGTGGCTTCTGGTATCCATGACATCATCGTTGCAGGTGGTATAGAAAAGATGACTGATGTGCTGACCGGACAAGCAACGGGAGCACTCGCGACTGCCGCCGACCAAGAGTGGGAGGTATTCGTGGGTGCCACTTTTCCGGGCCTCTACGCGCTGATGGCTCGCCGCCACATGTACGAGTTCGGGACTACCGAGGAGCAGATGGCGATGGTTGCGGTCAAAAACCACCACAACGCGTGCTTCAACACCTGCGCGCAATATAAAACGGAAATAACTGTCGAAGATGTGTTGAAATCGCCGCCGGTTACCTCACCCATAAAATTGCTCGATTGCTCCCCGATCACCGACGGCGCCGCCTGCGTGATCCTCGCCCCAGCGGAGAAGGCGCGGAAGTTCACCGATACCCCAATCATGGTCGCCGGCACCGGGCAGGCGAGCGACACCATCGCGCTCCACGGCCGCTCCTCGCTCACGAGCCTGCGGGCGACCATCGAAGCCGCGCGGACGGCGTACAAGATAGCTGGCGTTAAGCCGGATGACATCGACCTCGTGGAAGTTCACGACTGCTTCACAATCGCGGAGATCATGGCGATCGAGGACCTAGGCTTCTGCAAGAAGGGCGAGGGGGGCAAGATGACCGAGCAAGGCGAGACCGTAATAGGCGGGCGAATCCCCGTGAACACCAGCGGCGGGCTCAAGGGCAAGGGCCACCCCGTGGGCGCCACCGGCATCGCGCAGGCCGTGGAAATCGTGCAGCAACTTCGAGGCGAGGCCGGCAAGCGTCAATCCGATGGGGCGGAGATCGGGCTAACGCACAACGTTGGGGGTTCGGGAGGCACCGCGGTCGTGCATGTGCTAAGGAGGGGTGATTAGGATGGCCGTCCCACGTTTCTGGCGAGAGATACCCAACCGCTACAACCTCGTGGGTGCGCGTTGCGGCAACTGTAATAAAGTCCTCTTTCCACCGCGCTACATCTGCCCCCACTGCCGGCGGATGGGAAAGCTGGAGCCTTACCGACTCAAGCGCCGGGGCAAGGTCCTCACCTACACGGTTGTGCATGCCGCCGCAAATGGCTTCGAGGACCAGGCACCCTATGTGCTTGCGATCGTCGAGCTTGAGGACGGCCCTCGCCTGACTGCCCAAGTCACCGACTGCAACACGGATGAAATTAAGATAGGCGATGAGGTCGAGATAGTCTTCAGGCGAATGGGCGAGGACGGTCAAGACGGAGTTATATACTACGGTTTCAAAGCTCGCCGGGTCTGATTGGACTTTTTTTATACATGAGGTTCTCAGCTTACGGTGTTTGAAGAGAAGTTGCCGAAAGTAATATCTAAAGTTTAAAAGCTATACCTGCCGCGCAAACGTCAGATAACATGTGTGAGCAATCATGCGCGTGCTAGGCCGAGTGCAAGTTGGCTTCACCGTCAGCTCGCGCACCAAACACTCAATCGTCTTGATGTTGGTGAAGCTAAATTTTGGGAACTCGCGGTAGAGGCGCTGCACATGTTCTATGCAGGGAGCGAACGTCGTGAGGTGACCGCCCGGCTTTAGGGCCCGCTCTGCGTGAGGCAGCACCCGCTCTGGCTGGGGAAGGTCAAGTGTCACTAAATCGACATCGCTCTCGTCAATGCCCTCGTATATGTCTTTTAGCTTCACCATCACGATACCGCCAAGTCCTGCCATGCTGATGTTCTCCTCCGCCACGCGCTTAAAATCCTCCCGCACCTCGTAGCTCACCACGCGCCCGTTGGGTCTAACGATGTTGCCCAGAAAAATCGCGAGCGAACCCGATCCCACGCCCGCATCGACGACCAAATCGTCCGGGCCCACGCCGGTGTACGCAACGATCTGCGCGGCATCTTTGGGCAGTATTATCTGGGGGACACGGCGGAGCTTCCGGAGGTAATCGATGATGCGCGGCTTTAGTAAAACGAACTCCCCTCCAACGTGTGATTTCAACCTCTTCCCAGGCTCTTGACCGATCGCCTCACCAAGTTCAACAACTCCCAAGTCAGTGTGGAGTTGCCTCCGCTCGGCTTTGACGAGATATTTCCTGCCACGCTCGTCGATGAGGACTATCCGCTCGCCTTCTTCGATCATTTAGCAAACCTCATCAATTATTTACCCCCCACCTAAAAATAATAAGGGGTCCATCGATGAAACTCAATTGGCCGCAGCAGCGCTTGAGCAACCGCCAGCTGATTGCGATCCCGTTAGCTTTGATGATATTTCTGGGTACCATCGCTATCGCAGCAATTGCGTTCGGCGCCTTCCCCATGAGCAGGGATTTCAAGGGGGGATCGCTGATTAGGATGCGGGGGGAAAACCTTCCCGCGAGCACGATTGAACTCGCCGTGGGGAATTTTCTCGGCGGCAGCGCCGACGCGGACCTCATTGAAAATGGTTTGGATATACGGACCGACAACGCGTTGGACGATGCAGGAAAACTTCTCGTGAAGGAAATGTTATCCGAACAATTCGGCATTTCGGAGGATGCAGTCACTATAGAAACGATGGGGCCGACCATAACCAGCATCTACTCCGAGCAGGCTCGAAACGCCATGATCGGCGCCTTCGTTGCGATGGGCATCATAATCTTCATTGCATTTCGACGCCCCATCAGCATTGGCTCGATTTTGCTCGCCGTGGGGCTCGACATGCTGGGGGTCTTCGGGTGCATGGCGCTGTTCGGCGTCGAGCTCAGCCTAGCGTCCATCGCGGGCCTGCTTATGCTCATCGGCTATGCCGTCGACACCAACATCCTGCTCACCACGCGTGTGCTCAAGCGGGTGGGTGGTGAACCGAGGGAGCAGGTGGTAGATGCTATGCGTACGGGCCTGATGATGAGCGCCAGCACGCTGATACCGCTCTCGGCCCTTAACCTGCTCACGACATCACCCCAGCTTTACCAGCTGACCGCAGTTCTCATCTTCGGCATAATCATCGACATTTTCAACACTTGGTTCTTGAACGCCGCCATCATCTCCCGCTATGCTGAGCGACAGCGGAGGAAGGAGTACCATGTCAGTGTTTAAGGAACGACGCATCGCGGTGCTGCTCCTCGCAGTTTTTCTGGGCGCTATGTTGGTCTTGAGTCCATGGAGAGAGGTTAATCCAAAGGTGGAAGAATCATTAGGATGGCCAAGTCGGTTTACGCGCGGCATCCGCTTCGGGGTTGACATCATCGGTGGTTCCAGGATCATACTCGGACTTGAGGCTTCCCATGTTACATTTGAAATCACCCAAGGCAACGTGGAAAGCATTTGGTGGGATGAAATAGTACCTAAGCTTGAGGACAACCTTTACGTAAACATCAGAACTATCAGCCCCCCCGATCCAACCACAAGACTAGTCGTAGCTGAAATCGGGAGATCTGTCACCGAAAATCTAATCCAAGCCATTATCGGAAACCTCGGGACCGTGGTAGAAAATGGAATAAAAAAAGCTGTAAGTACCGGAACAGTCAATGAGGTAATCTCAATCCTCACGGCGCGGGTTGATCCCACCGGGCTACACGGCGCACTATTTAGATCTTTGGGGGAAAATTTGGTTCTTTTTGAAATCGCTGGCCTATCGCCCGAAGAAGCTGAAACCCTCCTCGGCAAACCCGGACGGCTTGAGATTTTCTTCGAGGGAGAACTCCTGCTCCGCGGCGAAGATATCGTGAGCGTGTATGCGCCAGGGCCCAGTATGGATGAAGAGCAGACCGCCGATTTACCTTTTAGGTTGACCGATGATGGCGCTGCACGATTTAGTGCTGCGGCCGCAGGCAAAGCCAACTATCCCACGGTGATCTACGTTGACCGCCCCACCGACGCCATAGTGGTCTTCGACGACGAAATTTTAGGGGAGCTCCCGCCTTCGCTCGAATACGACCCAGATAAGAAAATGTTCAAGGGAACGACGGTAGGAGGGATGGAATACTTCCTACACGTCTCAGCTATCGGGACAGCAAAGGATGAGCTTTCACCCCAAGCACAACAATTTTTGGAAGAACAAACAGGGCTGAAGCTCAAAGTCCTCTTGGTTGGAGATTTCTCACTTGGTATCGTCGAAAATCTTTCCGCGCTTTACACAGTCAAGCCCATCTCCCGACTGGAGGAGGAAAGTGCTGTGGAGTGGGTCGAGAGAGCATGCGGGGTCAAAAGCGTGATAACCATCAGCCCTGACTTGGCCGCTGACCTTGCTGCAGGAGAAATCGCGAAGGAGTTGAGAATCACAATCACTCGGTCCACCCTGGATGAGGCAATTGACGAAGCTAGAAATTTGCGGATAGTGCTGTCCGAAAGACTGCCTGTCGGGATATCATACGAGAGCGAAACCTCGATAGAGGCCCGTTTGGGCGCTGAATTTTTAAGGGAAACCCTCATCGCGGGAATCGTTGCTCTCGGGGGAGTCTGGGCCCTCGTTTATCTCCGGTATCGACATCTGCTCATCGGCTTCGCGATCACCGGGACCATGATCTGTGAACTCGTTATCACCCTCGGCGCGGCATCGGTGTTAGGATGGACCATCGGGCTGCCCGAGCTAGGTGGCCTAATCATCGTCATCGGTACCGGCATCGACCACCAAATCATCATAACCGACGAGGTGCTCCGAGGAGGCCTGCCCGGGGCAAAGATGGTGAGCCTGCGAGGGAGGGTCTCGCGAGCGTTCGCAGTGATCTTCGTTGCGGTTGCGACGACAATCGCAGCGATGGTATCGCTTGCTTGGCTGGGCTTTGGCGCGATGCGCGGCTTCGCCTTGATCACGCTAACGGGGGTATTCATCGCCGTGCTCGTGACGCGGCCCGCCTACGCCCGAATAGTCAGCGCTATCGTGATGAGGAAACAATCAAAAGCGACAAGTAGCTAAACTGAGGTTCCGAACTGCCTCAAAACAAATAAGGCTGCGGACAAAATTGCGAGAATTCCGATGGTGATTATGAAACCCAAGAAAAGTCCGCGAACCCCAAACGCCTTGAGCGCTCGCTCTGAGATGAAATAAATAGACGCTGCACACGCGAAGTAAAACCACAGAACCACAGTCGAAACCGTGAGGATATCAGCCTCAAACACAATCATCACGAATGCCAAGAAGCCAGCTGCAATCGTCGCGATCGTGAACGGGTAAAACAAAGCCATCAAGATAACGCCCTTGCGTGCTTCCATGCGATCACCAAAGAAAAAGGTACTGAGTGGTCGTCGGGAGTTTTCTCCTCAAAATCGCCACCTCAGGGCGGTAAATCAGCAGCTCCACAGCAGTAAGCTCCTTTTCGAGAACTTGGCTGACAACCTTTACCTCGGCCTCTCCACTTATCCTAGCAGTCCCCCGACCGAGCTTCGGCTCCAGCGCGATTAGAATTGGCACCTGGAGTTTATCCCGATCCGCCTCGGGGAGAAGTCCCGCCAAGAACTCGAGCTCCTCGCGCTTAAACGTGTGAACGCTGCCATCACGTGACATGACTTGGGGCTTCGCGGACGAAAGGGCCTCCTTCAGCGACAGGCGCCTCTCGGGCAAGTGCACGTTGAGCTTGCTCAGCTCGAATTTTATTAAACGATCTGCGCTCACTCCCGTTTCTCCATCATAGCTTTTATCCGCTTGAGACGGGTGAAGTTTTCCCGCTCCATTTCATCTAGCCGCATCATGATGAACTTGAGGGCTTCCCTTAGTCTCGGGATTAGGATGTACTCGAGCGCGTTCACCCTTCGCTTGGTCTTTTCGAGCTCCCTAACGATGGCGAATGCCGATGCTTCCAGCTCAGCTAGCTCGATCAGAAGCTTAAGCGCTCGCTCGAACTCCCTCGATGCCTCATCGAGTACCGAGGATGTCATGTGTAATCCATAACCCCTCACCAAAGCGTTGCGCTCGACCTCCCCGACTTCGACCGCTGGCACCGCGATACCCATGATGTGACGGGTTGAAATCTCCACTTGAAGCTCCCGCTTTGTTTCTTTTGAAGCCTGCTTGGTCTCGAGCGTCCCCACGACAGCAAAGCCCATCGACAACGCGCGATGAGCTACCGAGAGCTGGTCAAACGCCTTCATCCTAGCTTCTTGGATTCGCCTCACTACCTCGAAGAACTCGATGACGAGGGCATCCATCTTCTCCTTGAGCAGGTCGTGGCCCTTCTGCGCGAGGCCTACCCTTTGCTTCAGCTTCAGGAGTTCCATCCGGGTTGGGGATACTGCTAAGGCTATTGCCATTAGCTACCCTCCTTCTTAATCATGATCTCGGCCCCAACCGTGCGTCGGATTATCTCGCGCAGCTCGTCGACCTTCGGCACATATCCTGTCTTGTCTGGAATCCTCAGCACGAGTGGGAGCAATCGCTTTGTCCGCACCATCCGGCGGAAGTCGTAACCGAGCTCCTCCGCAACACGATGGGTTATCAACAAGACCCCGATTTCTTCGCTGTCGAAGAATTCGTTCAGTTTGGCAAGCGTTTCCTCATTCGTAGTGTGAATGTGTGCGTAGGTCGCACCCGCTAAAGCAAGGCCCGTCACGGTGTCCTGATCCCCAACGACTGCGATTCTATAGCTCAATTCTCGGCACCTTCATTATCGTTTCCTTGATACGTTGCGGTTCGACCTCATCCACCTTGAGCCGAATCGCAGTGCGCAGGTTTCTCATCTCGTTCTCTTTCAGGTAGATGTATGAAAGCACGGGAGCTATGGTGAAGAGCTGGGTGAGCGCGAGCCACCTGCATATCTTTAGGTGCATTTCATCTAGGACCTTCTCCGCCACAAAAATCCCTCGGGCCTCGATCTGCGGGAGAACCTCCAGCAAAATTTGGCCATAGACGGTACGATGAATCATGTTTATCGCCGAAGGAACATCCTCAGCGGTAATCATCGCCTTCAGCATCGCCTCCGTGAGCTCGTGGGGGGGTAAGATGAGGTATCTGTCAATCTCCTCGGGAGGCGCACCTTCCCGCTTGAGCCTCAAAATCAGCTTGATGTTCAAAGCATCCATTTCGTACCCCACGATCGCCCTCAAAACCGAGCGCTGTGCGCGCTTGCTCAACACATCCTTCCACAAGCTCGTGTAGTAGTGCTTGTCGAGCGCCAATAGGATGGCAATCAACCCTCGCGTCTCATATTCTTTTAGCGCCTCTGAAAGTACGTCGAAGTACTCGCTCCCTTGCAGAAATTCAAGCAGTTCTTCAAAGCTCTCGGCGGATGCAAGCATCTCAAGCCTTTCACGGGGAAGTGTCGGTGATGGAATTAACTCCTCAAGCCTCTTTTCATTGGAAACTTTATTGTGAATCGCTGTGATGATCGCCTTAAGGTTCCAGATATCAACTCGCCCAATCACCCTCGCGACCGTTTCCCCTCGCTCCTTCGGCACCATCCCCAAAAGCTCGCGATAACGTGTGTTCAAGCTCTCCCTGAGCGATCGCTCGACCGTCGGCATGTCGATCCCCTCCTCGACCCTCGGAACCTCAGCTAGCTGCTGTCGGTAGTCGGTGTCGTCGAGGGCCGCAAATATGTTTGTGGCTCTTGGGGCATCAGCAAGTTCCATCAGGCGCGCCTCAGAAAGCAATCTCGCCTCCCACGCACTGAGGGTCGCATTGCAGTAAACGTAAGCCATTGAGCGCCTAGCGTTGTAAAACACCAGGGAGAAGAGGGTACCTATAATCAGGAAAATAACTACGAGAACACTGATCATTTCAACCCTTCGAATAGGACTTTCGCGACTTTTACCCGGATGCCCTCGAATTCCCTTCGCATCCTGCCCTCGAACGTCTCATCAATCTCAATCCTGCCATCCGCAGTCCCGACCTTAACCCCGCCAATCGTTTGGATTGGTTCACCCAGTGAAACACTCACCGTTTTTGTACCTTCACCCAACTCACGTGTTATTTGATCTTTAGATCCTTCAAGGAGTTCCAGGTCCCGGCGATTAGCTCGGATTACCAAATTATCTTGACCAAGTTTTTTGCACGCCATTGCAGCAATTCGAATGATGTCCTCCTCGTACTCTTCAGACGAGGCATGCGCTTGAAGTTTCTCCTCTACCTCTCGGAAGACTTCGTTGATGCGCTCTTCCCTCTTTTGAAGCACTTCCCGCTTCGCGCGCATCCTGCCCTCCGCGAGTACTCCATCGTGAACATGTTTGCCACGGGTTTGTGCTTCCTTTGTCTCGCGTTCCTCCTCTTCCTTGGCGCCGAAGCGGGCCGCATCGAGCAACGTGCGTGCTTCCTTCTTCGCCGTCTCAATTATCCCCGCGGCTTTTTCCATCGCCTCTTTTAGGATATCATCTGCTATCAGCTGGGCGCCTTTTTCAGCTGACAAGACCTAGCCTCCTTACAACGCTCCGAGACTTACTAGAATCAAGATCGTCGCTAGAAGCCCAAGGATAGCGTAGAGCTCAACCATCACCGTGTACATTATACTTTGTCCAAATACCTCTGGTCTTTTTGCAACGGCACTGACGCCTGCCGTGGCAACCTTTCCCTGCGCGTATGCAGTAAATCCTTGGAGAATAGATGGAACAGCCGCCGCCAGTACGGCCAGTCCCACTATGCCTTCATTTAGTCCACCACCCCCAAGCATACCTGTACCGATGAGAATCAAAAAGCCCGCGACGAAACCGTAGATTCCCTGCGTGCCTGGGAGCACCTCTAGCACGAAGAGCTTTGAGAACTTCTTTGGGTCCTCAGCCGATACCGCTGCTGCTGCAACTCCGGTCATCCCAACGCCGATTGCCGATAGAATCCCTGGAATCGCGACCGCTAGCCCAGCTGCCAAAGCTATCCAAACCTCTTCACCTACCAGGCCACTCACCCCCTTTTACTTTGGTGAACGTCCTTTTAGCTTTAAAGGGAGCGAACTTCTCGCCTCCAGCCTCGTAGAACTTGCTGAAGAACTCCGCGAAGTGCAAACGCATGGTGTGGATGAACCCTCCGAGGCTATTGATAAAAATATTGAAGCAGTGCGCAGCGACGAAGATGAATGCCAGTCCGACTAGCAGCAAGCCGGCATAAATCGTCGACAGCGGTGTGAGCTCGGCTGGCATCATGCCACTGTACGCAAATTCGACGATGAAATTTATCGAAAATGCTATTACTCCCGTCGCGATGCCGAGAGCCAAAAGCCTAGTGTAAGAGGTCACATCTGCGATAAGCCCAGTTATGCCATAGATAACGTTAATCGGTCCCCCAATCTTTTCTCCTGCCCCTTTGCCGATCAACACCGCACCGACCATGCCAATTCCCAAACCGAGGTAGAAGATGGTCCTGAACGCCACGATGATGGCTGCCACCGGTGCAAAGGGATTAAATACCGCGAAAAGTTCTGTCTTCGGAAATGTGAAATCTATTCCAAACTCGTGCATCCCGATGCCCAAGACACAGAAGCTTAACCCAAAGAAGCCGATTATGATCAACATGCGCGAGATGCGGTTGAATATCAAGCTTTTCCAGTCCCTCCTAAATAAATCCTTCAATCCTCCCGCCAAGCCGAAAGCTGTGAGGAGGTGAATGATCCCTATGAACACTACAAGTTTGAGCAGCGGTATTGGCCTCTGGATCGGGTTCACCCACAGACCTTGCCCAAAACCAAACCACCCACCTATCAAGAGGCCGACGATGACCGTGAATATCGCACACACGACCATCATTCGCCTGAGCTTTCGCGGAAAGATTTTGGCAAACCAAAAACCTGATGCCATGAAAATCCCAAGCACAACACCGTAGCCCGCGTCGGACAAAGCTATCGCGAAAAATATCGCGAATGTAATAGTCATGAAAGGCGTCGGATCTATCTCATCGTACTTGGGTAACCCATACATGTTGGTAACGTACTCGAAGTCCTCGACCACCTTGGGATTCTCCAACTCCACCGGAACGGCCTCGACCTCAGCTTTTTGAGGCGCATAGGTGCGGATGACATGACGTCCGTTCGTGGCTGCGCTGAGCAGGGGATTGAGCTCGGCCGCCCGCTTTGCAGGCACCCATCCCTCCATGACCACGGTTGCATCGGTGTAGCCAAAGAGCCCGCTGCACTCAAGCCTTTCCCTTTGGATCTCAAGAAGTTCCATTAACGTGCTGACTTCTAGAGCCCTAGCCTTCGCCAGCCTTTTCCTCTCCCCCTCTAGCTTGGCCTGCTCCTCATCGAGCTCCTTCAGCTGCCCCTCCAGCGTTCTGAGCGCCTTTTGCGGGGCCTTGGGGATCGGAGGGATTTCTAGGAGTTCGACATCATGTCTGTAGAGCACTGGCGAGAGCTTCGGCTGCTCCCCGGCTCGACATGTTACGATCAAAATCCTTTGCTTACCTTTCCCGAGCACAGCCACGAAAACCTTGTGCCCCAGAGCTTCCCTCGCCGCATCCAAGAATTCTTGTACCCTTTCCTCCGCAATCCGCCCGACCACAACGTAAATTTCATCCGTCGATCGGAGATAACTCAGGGGGAATTTTATCTCCCAAAAACTTCGAAGCATTTCCATTTGGGCAAGTAATTCTTGCTTTCTCTGATTCAGCTCCTCCGTCTTGGCTTTTAAGGCACTCAACTTCGGCTCAAATTTATCTAGAAACTCTTTCGCCTGCTTCAAAATTTGTCCGTAAGGGAGCTCCTCGACCTCCACGGGTTTACCGACCGGTGGCCCGAGAAACTCTCGCGCCTCCCTGAATTTTGCAAGTAAGGATGAAATTTCGTAAATCTCCTCGTCGAGCGCCTTCCGCGCGACCTCAAGCTCCGAGATTTTCTTCAGCTGGACCACGCCAGCCTCGTGCAGCCCGGCCACGACGCTGTCGTGCGCTTGTTGGAGGAAGATCACCCTAAACTTCTGCATTCGGGCCGTTTTGAACATGGGATCACTTGAGGATGACATCTAGAACGAGCTTGGTCGCCTCCGCGTGCCTCGCCCTAGCTTTTCGCTCCATCGCTTGGATTTGTCTGCGATTTTTCT
>Ga0209991_10000113_pt1 | contig 35200 bp, 30 predicted proteins | sample ChitaG_FD_183167 | JGI IMG/M metagenome (GOLD analysis project Ga0209991, IMG submission 183167) | Deep subsurface microbial communities from South Pacific Ocean to uncover new lineages of life (NeLLi) - Chile_00310 metaG (SPAdes)... | ecosystem: Environmental > Aquatic > Marine > Oceanic >... | reverse complement strand
TGCGCATAACATCTATCACCTCACGCTCCTCCAGTCCAAGTTGTTGGTATCTTTTGTGCATACATCCTCAGAATAACGAAATCCCTCTCGCTTTCCAAGGTGTTGCACTTCATTATTGAACCCACGATTTGCATTTTGCATTTTGAAATGAGCAAGTAGTAGCAATTACGGCAACACCCTGAGAGGGTGTTCACCACGCACCCACTAGGAGCTGCCGACTTCCAGCAGGCAAATCCCACCCAATCTTCCACCGAAGGAGAGCGACCGTAGGGAGCTCTAATCTTTAAATCTTGTAATCTTAGAATCCTCCTTGTTGCGCTTGACCTAATCCCAGGCGTCTCTATAATTCTACCATGTGTATAGGAATTCCTGCAAAGGTGATAGAGATTTCCGGAACCTCTGGTAAGGTGGACTATCAGGGGGTGAAGCGCGAGACATCCTTTCTCATGCTGCCCGATGTGAAGGTGGGTGACTACGTTATCCTTCACGCGGGCTTCGCAATAAAGAAGCTCTCGGAGGCAGATGCCAAGGAGACCTTGCGATTGATCCAGGAGATTGTGAGGGTTGAGAAAGAGCTTGATGGCTGAAAACCTAGAAGAAATCCTTAAACGCATAGAAGGCGACGCCGATCTAATACAAGGATTGTTAGCGGAACTTTGTGCACACATCAAGGAACCCCTGACGTTGATGGAGGTATGCGGCACCCACACCCATGCCATATCTAAAACGGGCATCAGAAGAGCACTTGCCGGAAAGGTAAGGCTCCTATCCGGCCCCGGCTGCCCGGTGTGCGTGACCGCAGATGCGGATATAGATCGGTTCATTGCGCTATCGCGGATGCCGGATGTGGCGGTTACAACCTTCGGCGACATGCTCCACGTACCGGGTTCGGAGAGCTCTCTGGCCGAGCAAAGGGATGCAGGAAGGGACATAAGGATCGTTTACTCACCGCTGGACGCGCTTGCGATGGCCGAGAAAGAACCACAAAAGGAGTTTGTATTCTTAGGCGTTGGCTTCGAGACCACCGCGCCTGCAATCCTTGCCACAGTGGCCGAGGCCAAGAGAAGAGGTATTAACAACTTCTCGATCTACGCCGCCTTCAGGCTCATCCCGCCGGCTTTAAGGATGATTGCCGCACACCCCGACCTGGCCATCGAAGGCCTCATACTGCCGGGCCACGTGAGCGCGGTGATAGGCTCAGAGCCTTACCGGTTTCTCGCAGATGAGTTCAAAAGACCCTGTGTGATTACGGGCTTCGAGGGCGCGGATATCCTTCAGGCGATCCTGATGATAGCCGATCAGATCAAGGAGGGCGAGCCCAGTCTTGAGATCCAATATAAGCGCGTTGTAACCAAAGAGGGAAACAAAGCAGCACTCAAGATTATGGAAGGGATGTGTGATGTAAAGGATTCGATGTGGAGAGGGCTGGGAACGATCCCTGAAAGTGAATTGAAATTGAAAGAGGCCTGGAAGGATTTTGATGCGGAGCACAAACTCTCCTTGCCTCCTATGGAGTATAAGGAAACCGCAGATGCCAAAGGCTGTCGCTGCGGAGATGTGCTTCTGGGAAAGATCATTCCGCCTGACTGTCCTTTGTTTGCTGAAGCCTGCACCACTTCAAATCCAATAGGGCCCTGTATGGTTTCAAGCGAGGGCGCGTGCTCGGCCTACTACAAATATGAAAGATAACGTAATAGGCCTGGCCCACGGCTCGGGCGGCAGGAAGACGGCAAGGCTAATAAAGGAGTTATTCCTTAGATATCTGGGCAACCCCATTCTAGAACGGTTGGAGGACTCGGCGGAGCTGCCCTCAGATCAAGGCCGCATTGCACTCACCACGGACAGCCACGTGGTCCAGCCTCTGTTCTTCCCTGGCGGGGATATCGGTAAGCTTGCCGTGTGCGGGACCTTGAACGACCTCGCGGTAAAGGGAGCGCGGCCGCGGTTCATGACCGCGGGCTTCGTTCTGCGCGCAGGGATGAAAATGGATGCGCTTGAGCGAATCGTGCAATCCATGGCCGAGGAGTTAAACAAAGCTGGAGTCCAGCTTATTGCCGGCGACACCAAGGTGATCGAGAAGGGTGAGATTGACGACTGCTACATAACCACCACCGGATATGGAACATTGGAACATGAGCGGACATTTGCGCCTGAACGAATCGAGCCGGGTGATGCTATTCTTGTTTCAGGCACCATCGGTGACCACGAGGCGGCGGTACTCCTCGCGCGCGGCGAGTTCGGGCTCGAACATCATATCTCCTCAGACATAGCCAACGTCTGGCCATTGGTCGAGCGTTTTATCGAGGCGGACGTTGATGTCAAGGCGATGCGCGATCCTACAAGGGGAGGTCTTGCCACCACCCTGAACGAGATGGCGTCGGCGGCAGGGTTGGGGATGGTTATAAGGGAGACCGATGTTCCTTTCAGCCCTGCGGTCAAGGGCACAGCCGAGATTTTGGGGCTTGATCCCTACTACCTGGCGTCCGAGGGAAGGTTGATCGCAATCGTTCGCAAAGATCACGTCCAGAAAGCGCTGGAGGTGTTGCGAAATCATCCTCTTGGCAAGGAAGCCGCAGTGATAGGCGAGGTGAGGGAAAAGCCTGAGGGACTGTGGATTGAGACCTTATTGGGGAGTGAACGACCGTTGCTTATCCTTGAAGGCGAGCAGCTGCCGAGAATCTGTTAATCAATGCTCTTTTTGCCGGGGGTCAAAAGATCGCAAAGAGAAGAATCTGTAGGGGCCGACCTTTAGGTCGGCCCGCTCTCCTAACGGATTGGCCGACGTTAACGCCTTCGACGTTCGTTACACGTCAGGTCGGCCCGCATACCTTCCGATATTATTGAACGGCCCCCTGGCCGCTCCACAATGTCCGCACTATGCGGGGTGGTCGTCTTGACAGGAGTTGAAAAAAACGTAAGCTTTTATATTTGTAAAAATAAAGGAGGATGAAATGAATCAACAAATCAACTCAAAGAAGGTGCAAGCGTTGCGAAAAGCCGTGAAGGTGGCAAACGATTTGCGCCATAAAAAACCATCACCCTTTCCCCCAGAGTGGGAAATCATAGAGAAAATCCTTAAGGGATGCAAGAAAAGACTGGCTACTTCTTTTACTAAGGAGAATGTACTAAAGGCCTGTATTTTACTTAACGCATTGTGGTCCACTCGTATTCCTCCACCCAATGTTACAAAGTGGGCGACGATTCTCACAAAGTTCTTAAATAAAGAGTGGAAGGAGCTGAGCCGTAAACCTGCGGAGGAAAAAAGACGTTGTGTGGCAAAAGAACTGATGCTCGAAGGGATGAATAAAGAAGAAACGAAGAAAAAGAAACAGGAGATCCCGATCCCGAGCCAAAGGATTCAGAGATCCTTCCTTTCTAAGTTCTTCCACCTTCTCGTGGAGGGAGGTGAGAAAGTTTTCCCTTTATACGACAGGTTTGCCAAGAAAGCAGCAACAAGAATTGTACAAAGTATTCCCGAATTGAAAAAGAACGTGGGGAGAAAGAACGGGTTAGGAGATTACGAATGGCACGCAAAAAAGGTTTTGGTGATTTGCAAAAAACTAAGCTCAGATGATAAGCCTGTAGGATTTAGGGAACTTGACTACCTTCTTTGGTTAGCGGGGCAGTACTATGAATACAAGAAGGACAAGGAGAAAGGAAAGGATTCTCGACTCTCCAAGTTTGTGATAGATTTCTTAAACAAGCCAATATCTAGAACTCTTAAGGACTGTCTTGATGCCTTGGATGACCCTCCGAGTAATCGAGGAGGATTTAGTAAGCCCGCTCTATGAGTTCCCACGCTTTTCGTCTGAAGAAAACACACAGGCTGGAGAGCCTGTGCTACATTGCTCCTTTTCGCCTAAAGGCGAAAAGATCGCATGAACTCACCTTGAGATACATTCCACCATAAAGTCGGCAAAGGGCTCGGGCTGGGTGACCCGGATCGTGCGGAGACGAAGCTGCTCAAGTACTGCAAGAAACAGGACAAGCATATCGAAGAGACTCGATTGCCGCTGGCGCATGGTGGCAAAGAATTCAAACTCCCCCTGTCTGGCAAGGGTTTCCATCAACCAATCGCCGGCCTCCTCGATGGTCCAGTCGTCACGGGTCAAAAGCATTGGCTGACGCGGACGCTCGCGCTCAAGAAGAACGCTGAAGGATTGCAGAAGATCGGTGATCTTGCCCTCGCCTTCCGGCGTGATTTTCTGTCCCCTGGGATAGTGCCGCAGGTTATGCTCACGCCGCTCTTCAAGGAACGCCGCAGTCTGGCGGTATCGGGCAAACTCGGCAAGTATACGCGAAAGTGTAACCGGCTCGGAAATCTCCTCTTCCTCCCACTGTATGCTCTCCCGCAAGAGCACCCGCATCTTCCAGCGAAGCAGTATAGAAGCCATGAGCAGGAAATCGGCAAGCTCTGAAAGATCTGCACCCATAGTCTGGACGTAGGCTATGAACTCATCCGCCAGCCGGGCAACCGGGATGCGAAGCACATCCAGCTTGTCCCGATGAACGAAGTAGAGAAGAAGATCAACCGGCCCTTCGTAGGCCTCAAGCGAAACGCGGTAAGGACTCAACGCAGATACTCGTAGACCGTGTGTGTCTGGCCAGCAATCTCAAGTTCACCAAATTCGGCGGTCTTGGAGCCGGCAGGTAGATGTTTGAAAACGCCATCTTCGATGAGGATCATCTTCGTCTTTTGCTCGAAGTTCGTAAGCGCCAACTGACGCGCCCATATGAGGGGCAACCCGAATACCGCCATATCCACAAGGGGCACCTTACCCAGGGTGCTTACAAAGGTCTCACCGCTGGCAACTCCGATACCCAGGCTAAACTCCCCTATGCCCTCGGTTACGTACCTGGCATTAAAGTTGGTAAAGAAACGCCGTATCTCAAGGCTGGCCTGACATGCCTGGGCGTAGCATTCCTTCCCTGCAAACAGAAACATGCTGGTGCTGCCTGTAAATGACACCCTGATACCACCATGTTTACGGGTGATCTCAAGAAGCGTGGACCGGAACTCCTCGAGGCTCGCAAGCGCCTCCTTTAGGCTCCTTTCCTTCTTTTGGAAATCAAGGTAGGCAGCCATCACCACAGACTCGCGATTGACCCTCAGATAAGGTAAATCCATGAACCGCTCGATGTAGGCCTTCTCCTGGTTCAGAGGGAAGTATTGCCCAACCATCTGTTTGACATAGGTGCGACGCCTTCCCTCTGCATAGTAATAGATAAATGCACCGATCACCACCGCAAGAATGGATGCAAAGAGTGGTGTAAAGAATGCGATCCTTGTTCCGTTTGCAGCCGATAGGGCCACCACAATGTAGAAGATTGCAACAAGCACTGCGAAAGCCGGAAGCGTAAACTTACGCCAGGGAATCATAACCGAAAACGCCCCCAACCCTGCGAGGAGCAAGGTCATGATGAAGGTCGTCACTATACTCGGCGGAGCCGCCTGCCTGCGCTGGATAAGGTTTGTCAAGAGATTCGCCACAAGAACCATCCTCGGCATGGCACCGTCTACAGGCGTGGGTACGCTCATTGCGTAGGGTTCGAAGGAGGAACCTATTATGACTACTTTATCGGCAAAGGTATCCGATGCTACCTCTCCACCCAGAATTGCTGATACAGAGACCCGTGTGAAATGATCAAGGTTTGAGGTGTAGTGGATACGGTAGGCGTAGCCTTCGGCGAGCTTGATGGCCTCTTTTCCCAGCGTGAGAACCCGACTGCGCGGTAGATCGATATCCTCGCGTCCCTCTATGGCCTGCAGCAGGGTCAATGAGAGCGAGGTGTAGAAATTCCCCTTGCACAAAGCGATAAGCGGAACCTTTCTGACCACTCCATCCTTGTCATAGATCACCTCCATGTAGCCCATGCCGTTAGAGGCAAGCAACCACCTCATTGGAGGGGCAAGGAAATCCGCTTTATCCAAAATCCCTGTGTTTGCGCGAAGCGAATCCTTACTGCGATTTGGGATCCGTTCGGAGAAGGGCAGTATCTCATTCGAGTAGCTCTCATCAAGCATCTTGAACCCAAAGTAGATATTGTTGTTGGATCGAACGGTGTAGATAAGTGCTTCATCCCACTCCGCGTAGGAAAAGAGGCTGTCCAGTATCTCGCTGGTGCGGCCAGCAGGCAGACGGAACCATCTGGAAAGGGAATCCGCCTTGGCCCGGCGGAGTATGCCCTGCGCTTCAGGGGGAAATGAATACCCGCGAGAGAGGGGCAAGGTTACCCCTACCGCCTTGGCGGATGCCAGCTGTTCAAGCACATGCGGCAACCATAAGTCCGGCCAGGACAGCCTGTCGCCAAGCTCAGCCACGCTCGCCTCATCCAGATCAACGAGCACGATGTCAGAGTTAGAACGAAGTGAGGTGCGCTCCAATTCATCGTGCATGGGCATATCTAAAGCCTCGAAGGGATTGCCAACCAATATCTGGATAACCAAAAGGATGAATGCCAAACCAAATCCTACAATCGCGGCATCTCGCAGCCTACGTAGATCTATCACAGCTCCTCCAGTTCATAATCTCTTTTTCCCAACCCTATCCGCTCACCGTGAGCAAGTTGGATCTCAGGATCAACCTCTTTATGGGCTGAGCCTATCTCTTCTTCCACCATATCCAGACACGCCTGATCAACTGCCACCGGATCACGCGAAGCAAGGATACCTACATCCTCATGGATAGGTTCCATCTCTTCCCCCAAACAGTCGCACTCCTTGGTGATGTTGATAAGGAAGTTCACGTAGAAAGCCTCCTTGCCCGAAAGTGCTGCAAGGGCATACTCGGCCATCTTCTGTGATGCGGACTCTGATGCTTCGTTCCATTTAATACGCACCGCCTTGGCAGTGCATACCCCGATGCAACCTGCACAGCCCGTGCACTTGGCACGAACTATAACAAAATCCTCACCCTTGGTCTCGATTGCATCGGAAGGACAACGAATCTGACATTCGCCGCAGCTTGTGCAGCGCTCAACATCGATCCAGGGCTTTGAAAGGCTGTGTATCTGGAGCTTTCCGCCCCTTGCAGCGCAGCCCATCGAGAAGTTCTTGATCGTGGCGCCGAAGCCTGAAAGCATGTGCCCCTTGAAGTGCGAGAGGCCCACAATACAGGGTATGTTGGGAACGAGTGATGCGATCTGCGCCTCGCGGATGTGCTTGCCCTTTACCGGAATGCGGGCAGAGCTCTCGCCTCGCATACCGTCTGCTATAAGAAAAGGCGCCCCAACCTTTTCCAGGGAGAATCCGTGTTTTGCTGCGAGATTAAGGTGATCCACCGTATTACCCCGCTGCCCGTAGTACAGGGTGTTGGTCTCAAAGAGGAACGGGCGCGCGCCTGCTTCCTTAAGGAAACGCACCCCGACGCATGCAAAATCGGCAGGCACGAAGGTTGTGTTGCCATTCTCACCAACGTGAACCTTCATCCCACAAAACGCATCGTTGGAGAAGCCTCCATCTATCAGACGACCCAGCAGCAAGGGGAGGCGCTCAAGAAGCTCAGACTTCTCCTCGCCCGGCAAAAACAAGACCTTCGATTTCATTGGAGTATGATAAGGAGAGCCTGCCTGCTGTCAAGATGCTACTCCACTCGAACACTTCGTATTCGAGCGGGGACCCCGAGTAAATATCCTAGTCGCATTGACAGAGAAAGCACGACGGGTATGCTTGTCTGAAATGGTCAATAAGAGCTTCTGGAGCAAACGCCGACTCCTTGCGTTCTCAGGCATCGTTTTTGTGATCCTCGGAGCCTACAAGACCTTACAGCACCTTACCTTCAATACCTACGCCTACGACCTGGGGATAAGGGCAAGCATCTGCTACAACATCGCGTTCCGTGGCAGGGTGTGGGATTCGCTGCACTCTTTTCACGGGTTCAGCGGCCATTTTCACCCCATAAGTTTCCTTCTTGCCGGTCTATACCGGCTCTGGCCGAACGCCCTGCTCCTGTGTCTCCTTCAGGCGCTTGCCGTTGCCCTGGGGCTTTTCTTCCTCATCAAGCTGCTTGAGGGTTGGGTGAAAGATTCCAGAAAACATCTGGTTATCATCGCGCTCTTCCTTGCCAACCCCTTCCTTCACCATGTGCTTCGCTTCGACTTCCACCCCGAGGTATTCGCTCTGCCCCTCGTGTTTTGCTTCTTCTATCTCTTTGAGGGAAAGAAGATCTGGTGGGCTCTACTCCCGGCACTCGCCCTTTTGACCCTTAAGGAGGAGATGGGCCTCGTGTTGCTGGCCCTGGGGATTTACGCGCTGGTTAAGCGAAAATGGATTCAAGGGACGTTGATGACGGCGATCGGAATCGCCTGGCTGCCATTCGTATTATTCATCGTGCTGCCTTGCTTCCGTGCACCGGGCCAGGGTGAGTTGATCTCTGCCCACTACGCGAGCCTGGGATCGAACGCCGCAGAGATCATCTCAAGTATCCTCAGGCGACCCTGGATTATCTTGACCCAGACCTTTGGACAACCTGGAAAACTCTTGACAGTGGCTTTGCTTGCTGCATCCGTGGGGGCCCTCGCCCTTACAAGATGGGAGGCCGCACTTATCTTACCCTTGCTACTCGCCCACCTGCTCTCCGATGGCCCCCACCAGTCAAGCCTGACCTACCAGTACTCGGCAGGGATACTGCCTTTGCTGTTCTTCGCTTCGATAAAAGGAATAAGGAGGATAAAGCTGCCAGTCGCCTTGATACTGGTCGGACTGGCCGTCCCTGCTTTGGTTTTGCGATTCCCCAATCCGTTCAAGATGGGGATAAACCTGAATAGGAGTCTGCAAACTCACCGGTTGATTGAAAGAATTCCTGCCGATGCTTCCCTCTCCGTAAGCAACAACCTGGCTCCTCATCTTGTGAACCGTAAGGACGTCGTGCTTTATCCGCAGATCGAGGATGCGGATTACGTGCTGATTGATCTTGAAGGAAACATCTACCCTGCCGAGTGGGAGACTCGGTATGAGGATGCCCGCAGGCTAACCACAGGCTACGACACCCTGGCTGCACAGGACGGTCTTCTGCTCTTGAAAAGTAAGTAGGGGCGGGGCATACCCCGCTCTATGAAGGGATCTTCCTATTTCCCTCCCCTGACAGGAAGGGCAGTGAGAGGATGAACACCCCCACCTCAATCCTCCGCTTTCCCCCTCCCTTTGTGGAGGGGGATAAAGGGGGAGGGGGAAAAGGTGACACCTCCTCCGTCAAAAAGGAGGAATTCGTAAGGGCCGACCTCAGCGTATTCCAATTCGGGTATCAGATCTGCCCGATCAGTCTTAATAATGCAGAGATTGCTTCGTCGCTTCGCTCCTCGCAATGACGGTTTGCTTTTGTGTCATCGCGAGCCTGTTACAGACCAGTGCGGCGATCTCATACCTCTTTGTCATTGCGAGATTTTGCGGAGCAAAATCGTGGCACCGAAGGACGACGGATACGGAGCACCAGAGGATGACGGTTACGGAATTCCGAAGGGCGAACGAAGGGAGCAATCTCATATTGGGCACTGTGAAGGAATCACACCTATCCTTAAATCACCTACATTAATGGCACTCAAAGCTTACGGATGGATGGCGGGCTCTCAAGCTCGCCAAATATAACCCTCCCCCCTTCCCCCCTCCACAAGGGAGGGGGAGATCACAAAGCGGCCTGGAGAGGCCGTACTCCGAAAGAGCATTAAAGTAAATCGCTACTTCTCGCCTACCAGCTGGACGTGCAGGGTGCGCTCGCGGGGGCGGTTGTCGAAATCTAAGAAGACAACCTGCTGCCAGGTCCCAAGTATCAGCTTGCCGTTGCTGAAGGGAATTGAAGCAGACGCTCCGATAAGTGCGGAGCGCAGGTGGGAGAAACCGTTGCCGTCACCCCAGGCCGCGTCGTGATGGTAGGATTTGTTCGAGGGGGTAATCTTTTCTAAAACCTCACAAAGGTCTTTTAGTACCCCTGGCTCGTACTCGATGGTGGTTATCCCGCCTGTGGAGCCGGCAAGGATTACGCAGCATATCCCCTCTTGTAATCCGCTTTCGGTAAGGATCCCTCGCAGCCTTGGTGTGATGTCATGAACGTCGCAGAACCCCTTGGTGCTTAAGGAGATCTTATCTGAGAAAACCGCCATACTCTAACCCTCTCCTAAGAGTTTTGCCGCCTGAGGGCTTAATTCCCGGTAACCGAGCTCGAATGCACGCATGAACTCTGCCCGTGCCTTCTCGTTCTTGCCGAGTGCCAGAAGAACCTCGCCCTTGTGGTATATGACCGAGGCGTCGGTGGGATCGGCTGCAAGCGCACGTTCGAGATGTCCGAGCGCCTCCTGGGTCTGGCCAAGATAAAGCAGAGCTATCCCGAAATCCCGCCACTGCCATGCAGCGATCTTGCCCTTCTTCTCTTTACTCAGGGATTCGTATGCCTGCACCGCTTCGGTATATCGTCCCAGCTCGAACGCGGAAGATGAAAGCACCTGGAGGGCGGTGAGGTTGCTGCTGTCCTTTGCGAGTATTCCACGCGCTGTTTCCATGGCCTCCTCAAGTCGTCCCAGATAACTCAGTGCCTCAGCGTAGTAAAGAAGCGCTTGATCGCCCGTAACACCCGTAACACCCGTAACACCTGAAACCCCAAGGGCGTGAAGCTCTCTGAACTCATCGGCTACCTTGTCGTACTCGCCGTGTTCGTGATAGAAGTAAAGCTTTGATAAAAGCACCTGGGGATCAAGCACCAGCATCTGATCCACCCCTTTGAACCGTGCAATCTCCGCCCCTTTGCGCGCGATCTCAAGGGCGCGCGAGCGCTCAACTCCTTCAGTTGAGCTCGTGAATAGCACCGCACTGAAGGTCGCCCCCTCGCGCGCGGCGAAGTTGCGTTTGAGTTCTGCTACCTTTTCCTTGATAGGTTTGAGAGCAGAAGCAGAGGGAAGGAACCCCAGAAACTCGCTTGAGATGGTGCTTACGACGTCACCTGGAACCGAGAGCTTCTCAAGCTCCGCGGCAAGACTGCTGTATAGTTCCTTAATGGTTGCCGAGCCCCTCTGCTCGCGGATCGTGGCCAGATTGTCGAAGAAGAAAAGAACCAGTATGAACCTCTCGCGCCCCAGGCTCTCCCTGAGCCTTGCGTCAAAGAGCGAACGCGTAGAAAGCCCGCTTGCCTTTCTACGATCACGTTTTCTGCGGTCGTCTGAGACTCGCCTGCCCCGCTCGGACGGTGGAACCCACTCCAGGAAGAACCCAGCGGCAGGGATAAAGGTATCGCCTCCGCGCCTTAAGGCAAACGAGACCTGGGGCTGGCACATGATCACCTCAAGCTCGCCAAGAGTCAGTCGTGGGAAGTAGCCGATGATCTTTTGCTGCGAACCGGGCTGAATGATAGGCTCCGAGCCGGTGAACTTGCGGTTGTCGTAGACCCGGAATACGTCTCCCACATCAACCCCCATATCCGAACCAAGGTCAAGGGTAACGATGCCTGTGCGCTCGTCGTAATCGAGCACGGTGCCGCCCTCCGCAAGAATGCGCTCGAAGGCCATCACCCGATCACGTCCCAGCTTCTTGGCCACGTAGGTGGCCACATCGGCCCGCTCGTAAAGCTGGTCGAGTTCCCCTTCAAGGGCATCATCCGGTACCCTGAGTATAACGGCGCTGTCCGCTGTAGCGACACCGATGCTTGCAGTCACCTGGGGTAAGGAAAGGGCCTTGAAATCGGGATTGGCCCGCCGGTAGCGATCCAGCTCATCTACAGTAGGGATCTTTGCTTTCCTTATAAACTTACACAACTCTTCTCCCAGGGATTGGGCCTCGTTCGCGGAAAGATAGGGAACCAGTGTCCCGAACTCCTCGCCACCCAAGCGGGCGAGCAGAACCTCTCCAGATTCGCTCTCGGCAAAGAAGGAACGGACCTGCCTGGCGAAGGAGCGCAGCACCTCATCCCCAAAGCGATGCCCTAGGGTATCGTTAATCCCCTTGAAGTGGTCAAGATCAAGGTGGAAGAAGGAAAGCGAGGGGCTTCGCGGTTTGCGGCTAAGATCCCTGGGGGCGGAAGATTTAGCATCCTTCTTGATCCGATTAGCCATCTCAAGCATCTGGATTCTGAACGACTCCTTCTTCAAGAAACCTGTAAGGCCGTCCCGATCTCGCTCCTCTTGCAAGAGGAAATTACGCAAAAATAAGGTAAGCAATCCGGAGATCTTTCCAGGATCAAACCCAGGCTCATCCTTTGCAGAAATGGCGGCTATAAGCCTGCCTCCCGCGCCCTGAAGTCCCAGCAAAAGCTTGCCTTCGTGAATCTTTTGCGAGACGTGGCCCAAAACCTCACTTAAGGCCTCCATGTTAATACCTCTATCGGCGGACTCAGAAACCTCCTCGTTGAGTATGAAGCTAACCCCTACAAGCTTCGCGTCAAGATTCCGAAGTACGCGGTTAGTCTCCTTGCGGAACTCCTCAAGTGAACGACTCACGACACAGTCTATCCTAACTCAAGCTCGCTGTCAAGTAAACAAACTACCATCAGACTGCCCAGGGGCTGGCATGATGTTGACAAAAACCACGCTAGCGTTATAATTCTCTACCTTATGAAGGAGGATTATCAATGAAGGTTAGGATTGATGAGGAAGCCTGCATAGGTTGCGGCGTGTGTGCGGACATCTGTCCACAGGCCTTCGAACAGACGGACGACAAAGCGATAGTCATCGCCGGTGCGAACTGTGACGAGGCAGGATGCTGCCAGGAGGCGGCTGATTCCTGTCCTACTGAAGCGATTATCATCGAAGAGTAGTTGTCTCAAAGGCTAGGGAAATAAAGAAGCGGAGAAGCTTTGCTTCCCGCTTCTTCTATCTATGTAATAAAAACCGCCCCCGGCTGGGGGCGGTACAGGAGGTGTTTCTGAGGAGGGCTATTTCTATTATAGTCACTAACATACCTGTGTCAAGCTCAGGCGGGTAACAAAACTCTCAGGTTAAGATGTCCAAAAACCTAACTAAAAAGCCCCTATTTGTAGCCTGTTCGGAATCCCATTTATGGATTGGGTGATTAATGAGCAGGAGAAGAACTCCCCTTTTCAGGGCCTTGTCTCGCTTCGAGCATTCGAAAGGAGTTGTTGGCCACAATTGTGGCAATCGCTATGGCAAGCCACAGAAGGATGTGGTGTTGTGTAGAGAGAAACAGGTGGGCCAGAAGTGAGGCTATAAACCCAACAAGAAGACCCTCGGTCATCAAAGAGCGGGAACGGTCCCCCTGTGTTGTATAGTGTTTGCGGGTAAGCCAGAGGTTCTTCAGGGAGAAGAAAATCACCGCTAAAAAGGGAAGAAAACCCACCAAACCGGTGCCGGAGAGGATCTCGAGATAAGAGTTATGTATAACCTGGCTAGCAATATGAGGCGTTATGGTGGAGTAATACTTGAATTTAAAAAAGAAACAATCAGCTCCAACCCCTAAGATAGGATGGTCAACGAACATCCTTACCGCTGTTTTTGCAAAATAGAACCGCCAATCTATGGATGCCGCCCTGGCCGCAGTCAAGAAAGATTTAATGTTAAACCCGTAAGTGAAAACCTTGGCAAAGCCCCAATAAAGCAAAGCGATCGATGCTGCCGCCACCAACGCGAAGATATGGAGCTTCTTCTGACGCCAATAGAGGATAAACTGGACAGGAAGCAGAACAAGAATCATGCTGCGCGAATAGGTTAGAGGGATAGCCACAGTCATTGCAAGGTAGGCCCCGAAATAGAGCAACTTTTGCCATCTTTTTCGGGCAGCGAGGCCGAAGTAAAAAGCAAAACACAGGAAGGGCAACAACCAGAATCCAAAGTAATTAGGATCGACAAGCGTTCCTGTAACTCTTAGAAGCGGCGTACTAACCATTTTTTGAATCACCGCTATAACCGCCTCTATTGCAAGCACTATTATCAACACATCTAAGACGGTCCTGAGACGTTTCTCAGTGGCAAAGATATTGACGAACACCCAGTAGGCCATGACGTTTCCGAAGTAAAGGCTAACTCCCCTGAAGGCTCCTTTGAGTTCAAAAAACGCAAGGAGTGAAAGCACGCACCCTGCAAAAAAAAGTAAAATCGAACCACCTAACGCAGTGACCTTGAATCTTGGAAAACGCTTGGATAGAAGAATCGAAGGAACGGACAGGGCCACCATAATCAACCCTCCGAAACGAACGAAACTGCCTGTGGGTAGAGACTCGCTGACCATGTAAGCGAACGGGACCACCGCAAAGTACAAGATCCAAAAAGGATATGGATTAAGCACGCATAAAAGTACCAATAGAAGAGCAACTGGAGTCACCGCTATAATAATACCGGTTATACCTGAGACAAAAACTCCGGCTGCAATGGCAAGCGACAGTGCTCCCACGAAAGCGAGTGCAATCCAAAAAGGCTCACGCGAGAATCGCTTAAGATTCATCTCTTTGAGGCCAGCCACTTGCTTCGTCACCTCGCTACGATAAACATACCTAACTCTACTGCGTTTGGCTTAGGTTGTCAAATTCCTGCAGTTCGTGCACCAGGAGATTGTTGCCAGGGTATGAGGTTGCTTCCTCGCAACGGCTGATTCCTCTTAAAGGGTCACCCTCCCCATAGCCTACTACCCTATGAGTGCACCAGGCACTCAAGGGGCACACTGTCTCGTCAAGGGAGTGGGAATATATGTAAGGGCGGTTGGCTTACCATCCCCTTCACTCGAAGGAAGAGAACAGGTTTCCCTGCCGTCTTCATCCTTCGACCGGGGGAGAGTAAATTCCTTGCCGTCTTCTCGCCCTTGATGGGGGACGAAGTGCCCTCGTCGGGTAGAATAAAAGAGGGGGTGACACCCCGCACCTTAGCTGCACGCACTTGGGTAAAGGCATTTCCCTCAACCCTCTACTGCCTGGTAAGGATGTATTGACCATGGACACTACTACTCTCTCCTCAATGGGAGGCGAACAATCCCGACCGAACTCGATCGGATAAACCCCTAAAATAGAGAAGCTTGACGCGGCAATAATCATCCATATAATCATCGGATGATTTGGTCAAGATCGCTGGTGCCGACGCTGCGTGAAGACCCGCGTCAAGCTGAGAATCTGAGTCACCGGGTACTTCTGCGGGCAGGTTTTGTCAGACCCGTGGGGTCCGGGCTTTACAATCTTCTGCCATTCGGGTTGCGCGTGACGCAGAAGATCACCCAGATAATCCGCGAGGAGATGAACCGCATCGGCGGGCAGGAGATGCATCTTTCAGCGCTTTCTCCGCGTTCTCTGTGGGATAAGTCCGGCCGATGGGATGCCTACGGCGACGATATGTTTCGATTGCGCGACCGCAATGCCCAAGACATGGCTCTCTGCCCGACCCACGAGGAGATCGTGGCGCTTATGGCATCCAAGGAGCTTCGTTCCTACAAAGAGCTTCCGCAGATCTGGTACCAGTTTCAGACCAAGTTCCGCGACGAACCTCGCCCCCGCGGAGGGGTGCTGAGAACCCGTCAGTTCACCATGAAGGACTCATACAGCTTTGATCTGGATTATGAAGGGCTGGATCGTTCCTTCAAGCTGCATCACGAGGCGTACTCGCGTGCGTTTACGCGTATGGGGCATCGCTTCTTTGTCGTGGAGGCTTCAGGTGGTATCATGGGTGCAGGGGAGTCGGCCGAGTTCATGGTAGAGGCCTCCTCAGGTGAGGATATCTCGTTTGTGTGCCCAAAATGCGACTACAGGGCAAACGCCCAGGTCGCTGAAGGAAGACCTCTTCCAGCACCCAAACTTCAAGCTAAACGCGAAAAGGTTCATACCCCTGGTCTGAAGAGCGTAGAAGAGGTAGCAGGTTTTCTCGGCGTCAAGCCATCCCAGTTGGTCAAGAGCCTCTTGTATATGAGAGGTGGTAAACCTCTGTTGGTACTCTTGAGAGGGGACTACGAGCTGAGCGAGGAAAAGCTCAAGCGCACGTTCGGCGGCGATATCGTCCCGGCTACCGATGAGGATGCCGAACGTTACATGGGTGCCTCATTGGGGTTCCTTGGACCTCAGGGTGTTGAGATAGAGACCCACGCCGACAAGAGCCTTGAGGATTCTGATATCTATGCAGTGGGAGCCAACGAAGACGACTACCACATCGTGGGTATAAGCCTTTCAGGGGAGGTGAATATCCGAGAGTATCTTGATCTGCGTAGGGTGAAAGCTGGTGATATATGTCCGAGATGCGATGAGGTGCTTGTCGAAAAACGCACTATCGAGCTGGGGCATATCTTTAAGCTCGGCACCAAGTACTCGGAGGTGATGGGTGCTACGGTAGCCGACGAGAAGGGTGCCGATCGCGCCATCGTGATGGGCTCCTACGGGATAGGTATCGAGCGCTCAATGGCCGCCCTTGTGGATCAGTATTACGCCGATGATTGCATGGCCTGGCCTGTGACCGTGGCTCCCTATGAGGTCGAGGTTATATCCCTGGGAGAAGCGGAGGTCTCATCAAAGATATACAAAGAATTGAGCGAGATAGGCGTACAGGCGGCTCTTGACGATCGTGATGTAACACCGGGCGTCAAGTTCACGGACGCGGACCTGGTGGGCATCCCCTACAGGATCACAGTGGGACCGCGCGGATTGAAGCAAGGAAAGGTTGATATAAAGAATGTGGCAACGGGCGAGATCATCACGGTTCGCAAGGAAGATGCGGCAACCAAGGTAGGAGAACTCCTCAGCAAGGAGAAGGAAGATGTCAGCGGTATCTGAGGGTTTGGAAAGACTGGTCATCAACGTGATCAAGGAGCACGGGTGCAGTCTTTACCATCTGGAGCGCAAAGGCGATCGGCTCCAGGTATACGTGGATAAAAAGGGAGGGGCCACGCTCGGAGACTGCGAGGAGATAAGCCGTGCCCTGAGCTTAAACCTTGCTGCCAGTCGCGATGAGTGGCGTAGGCTGGTGCTTGACGTCTCCACCCCCGGGATTGAGCGCAAGCTTTACACACCAGCACACTACCGCAGCGCCGTCGGGGAACGTCTGCGCATAGAGATTGAAGGGGAGGTGATTGAGGGACATCTTAAGGAAGCAAACGAAGAAGCCATAGTAATTGAGGTCGAAGCCGGAGCAGGCCGCCGGCTTACATACAACGAGATCCTCTCGGCCCAGGTGCAGCGAGCCACCGAGGAACTCTTCAAAAGGAGATAGATGGAAACCGAGATCACCAGGCTAATAACCCAACTTGCCCGTATAAGAAACGTGGAGGTAAGTTACGTTTACGATACTTTGCAGGAAAGCATCGTAGCCGGTCTGAAACGGCGCTTCGGCCGCAATGTGCGGCATGAGGTCAAGGTGAATCCTGAGACGGGCGAGATAGAGGTAGCGATCGTCCAGACCGCGGTCGAGCGCGTGCAAGACATAAGTCAGGAGATCTCTCTCGAGGATGCGAGGCGGATCAATCCTGACGTCAAGGAAGGCGAGGATGTATGCATCGAGATTCCGCTGCAGGAGGTCGGGCGAGTTGCCATACAACGCACCGTGGATGAACTCACCCATCGCCTGCGCGAGGCGGAACGAGCCAAGCTCTTCAACGAGTTCATCAAGAAGAGGGGCGAGATTATATCAGGCACCATTCACAAGCTCGAGAAGGAAGAGATCCTGGTCAACCTCGGGCCTATCTATGGAATCCTGCCGCTGCGAGACCAGCTCAAAACCGATCACCACCAGATCGGGGCACCCTTCAAGTTCTATGTTCTCAGGATTCAGCGTACCCCAATCGGGCCAAGGGTCTATCTTTCAAGAACCCACCCAGAGTTCTTAAAGAGACTTTTGGCCCGCGAGGTGCCTGAGATCCAGCAGGGGATCGTGGAGATCAAGAACGTGGCAAGGATCCCCGGGGTTCGCTCCAAGGTTGCGGTCACCAGCCACGACGAGAAGATAGACCCGATCGGCGCGTGTGTAGGCTACCGCAAGGTGCGTATCCAGAGCGTCACCAAGGAACTCTCAGGCGAGAAGATAGACGTCATCAAGTGGCATTCCGACCAGAAGGCCTTCATAGCAGGGGCTATGAGTCCGGCACGGGTCAAGGAGGTTATTGAGGAGGAAGGAACCTACACGGTCGTAGTCCCGGACGAGGAGTTCTCCAAGGCGATCGGTCGAAAGGGACAGAATGTATGGCTCGCTTCGCTCCTGTCCAGCTCGAAGCTGGATATCCTCAAGGAGTCAGACTACCGCAACCGGCTCTTCAGCCAGCGCATGGCCCAGATCATGGTCGAAACACTTGACTTCCTTTCTGAAGAGAGCAGGCAAACACTGCTTGAGGCGGGCTTCACAACGGTCGTCTCGCTATTCGAACAACCGGCTACAGAGGCAGCCAAGGTTCTTGGCTGGGACCCCACGCATGTAGAGCAACTCAAGACCCAGATACGTGAGCAGCTTGAGAAACGTGAGTTTGAGCGCAAGCTCTTCGAGAAGAGGAAGTTGGAGGAGCTGAGGGCGGCAGAGAGCGAGGCCTCAGAGAAGGCCATGATCGAAGAAAGCAAGGAGGAAGAACCTGCGGTAGAGGGACCCACGGAGGGAGCAGAAGAAGAACCTCTCTCTGAACCACTGAAGGAAACACAGCCCGAAGTGCATGAAGAGATCAAGGACACCGAAGCCCCCCCCCAGACTGAGGGTAGTGTTAAACCAGAGGAGTCTATGAAATCTAAGAAAGAACCAGAGATATCCGAAGCCGTCCCACAGTTTGAAGAGTCAGCAGCCGAGGAAACGCAGGCTGAAAAGAAAAAGGAGGGGGGATCGAACGAGGTAGAACCAGCACCGCAAGAGGAGGAGCAAAAAACCACCGCTGAAGAGAGCGAGGAGAGTGAGGATAAGGAGTCGGAAGAGGAGGATAAGTAGTGGTGGCCCGCAAGCTAAAGCTCTTTGAGGCTGCCGAGAAACTGAAGCTTTCAAGCGAAGCGCTCGGTCGCATGATGAAGGGGCTTGGCTTTAAGGAACGAGGATACACATCCTACATAACGCCCGAGGAGTTCGAGGCGGTAAAGGCGAAGCTGCGTGAGGAGAAGCAGAGGATAAAGCGCTCGATGAAGAAGTCAAAACCTTTCAGACGTCCATCCTCCGCACGTAAACCAAGAAGGCTTTCGGAAGAGGCGGTCCAGAAGGCAGTCAAACAGACCCTTGCCCGGATGGACCACAAACGCCCCAAAAAAAGGGGCGGCAAGCGCGCTCGTCCGGCTCGCAAGATTCGCAGAGCAGAGGAGCAAGCCAAGATATTTGAGCAGCAACCCCAGGGACTCCCTAGGGCTTTAAGAGAGGCAACGGTCAGTGAATATATGAGTGTTTCAGAGCTTGCCCACGCCTTTGAGGTTCCACCGGCTGAGATCGTCAAACGCTGCGTCCAGATGGGTGTGTTCGTAACCATCAATCAGCGTCTGGATATGGACACGATCTCTATCCTAGCCGAGGAGTTCAACGTTAAGATCGAGGTGGAAGAAGAACCCGTTCTGCAGGAAACAGCCGAAGAAGAATCCCTTGAGGTGAAAACGCGGCCGCCCGTGGTGGTGGTTCTGGGACATGTGGATCATGGAAAGACGACCCTTTTGGACTACATCCGCAAAACACGGGTGGCGGCACAGGAGGCGGGCATGATTACCCAGCGTATAGGCGCATACACCGCGCAGATAAAGGACTTTAAGATCGTCTTCATGGACACCCCGGGTCATGAGGCCTTCACCGCCATGCGTGCACGAGGCGCCTCGGTAGCAGATATTGCGGTGTTGGTTGTGGCCGCAGACGACGGCATAAAGCCACAGACCATAGAAGCCATCGATCACGCCAAGGCCGCGGACCTGCCTATAATCGTAGCCATTACTAAATCGGATCTTAAGACAGCCGACCCTGATAAGGTCAAGAGCCAGCTCACCGAACATAACATCTTGGCTGAGGAATACGGCGGAAATACAATAGTAGTCCCTGTCTCAGGCATAACCGGCGATGCTGTGGACGACCTTCTTGATGCCATTCAGGTTACGGCCATGGAGCTTGATCTCAAGGCTCCATACGAGGGTAGGGCAAAGGGGGTGGTGGTTGAGGCGAAACTGGACACCTCCAAGGGCACGATCACTACCATCATCGTAAAGCGGGGAACACTGCATCGAACGGATCTCTACATATGCGGGGAGTGGAGCGGCCGCGTGCGGGAGATGACCGACGAGAACGGTAAACGCCTGACTGAGGCTACGCCTGGAACGCCGGCTCAGGTCCTGGGGGTGGGTGGAATCGTAGAACCCGGTGAGACGTTCGAGGTGGTGGCCTCGGAACGCGACGCGCGCGAGCTGGCTCAGCGACGCAAGCTCATGCGACGTGAACGCACACTCGCCTCCTCATCCAAGCTCTCACTTGAGGCTATCCAGCAGCAGATACAGGAAGGAAACGTCAAGGAGCTTCGCATAGTGCTCAAGGGTGATGTCTACGGATCGGTGGAGGCGCTTACCTCCTCATTTGAGGGACTCTCTATCGAGGAGGTCAAGGTAGGGGTGATCCACGCCGGGGTGGGAGCTATAAATGTGAATGATGTAAATCTAGCAGAGGCATCCGAAGCGGTGATCATAGGTTTCCACGTAACAGCCCATGCCGATGCCCGTGCCCAGGCCAAGCGCGAAGGGATTGAGATCCGGACCTATAAGGTAATCTACGATGCAATAGACGACGTCCGGGCCGCGATGCTCGGTATGCTTGAGCCGGAGGAGGAGGTGGTAGAGTTGGGCCGCGCTGAGGTACGTCAGGTGTTCCGCGTCTCCAAGGTAGGAACCGTAGCCGGTTCATACATAACCGAGGGCAAGGTTACGCGTGACGCAAAGGTGCGCGTCTATCGGGGCAACGATCAGCTTACCGAATCTGAAATCACCTCCCTGCAGCGGTTCGAGAAATCGGTCAAGGAGGTCGAGGCCGGATACGAGTGCGGGATACGAATATCAGAGTGGGACGATCTCGAGGAGGGGGACACCCTTGAATTTTACACTATCGTGAAGCGGGAAAGAACATGATCGGCCTTTTGGAGATAGAGCTTCTAAACAACGCCTCTCGTTCCCTGAAGGACAAGAGACGTGATCTCAAACGACTGGTGGATAATCTGCACTCCGAGTTCCACGTGGCGGTAGCCGAGGTCGATGGACAAGACACTTGGCAGCGAACCAAACTGGCGGTGACCGTGGTCTCAAACGATGCACGACACAACTCACAGGTGCTTGAACGCGTAGTCAACAGGATTCAGTCCAGGCACCGCGCCTGGCAGCTTCTAGACTATAGCATACGGGAGGTTTACTGATGTCTGTGGAACGAGCACGTCGGGTAGCATCATTAGTTAAGCAGAACGTGGCATCCATTCTCCTTGAGGATTCCACTCGTCCTGAGATGCGGTGGATAACCATTACCGACTGCGTCGTGACGAGGGACCTCAAACGGGCAGATCTATACTTCACAACCATCGAACAGAACCTGCCGCTCGAGAAGGCACGGCAAGCACTCGAGGAGGAAAAGGGAACCATCAAACGTCAACTGGCCTCAAGGATCGTCATCAAGTACATGCCCGATCTGCGGTTCATCTGGGATGAAACCGTAATGATAGAGAAAAAAATCAGAGAGATTCAAGATGAACGCTCGAGAAGTACTGAAAGAGATACGTAAAGGGAATAGGTTTCTGGTTGCGGGTCACATCGACCCCGACGGAGATACCATAACCTCTACTCTCCTTATGGGTCGGCTCCTCAAGCATCTGGGCAAGGGTTATACCCTTTACATTCGCGATTCCATCCCTGAAAAGTTTGGCTTCCTCGCTGGAATCGGCAAGATAAAGCAATCGATTGAAGGTCCTGAGCCGGACACGATTATAACCCTCGACGCCCCGAATCTTGAGAGGGTCGCCCTGTCCTCGTTTGGGTCAAAGGTGATTAATATAGATCATCATCAATCCAACGAGCGCTTCGGCGACGTAAACTGGCTTGAGATTGATCGCGGTGCGGCATGTCTTATGATTTTCGAGCTTCTGCGCCTTGCCCGCGCACCGTGGGGGAGCCAGGAGGGCGAGATGGTCTTTACCGGATTATTTACCGAGACCGGGGGGTTTGTGTTGCCCAACGTATCGGCGGAGGTTCTAAGGATCTGTGCAGATGTTATGGAACATGGGGTTAACGCGTCCGAGATAGCGTTCAGGATGACCGCCCGCGACGAACGGAATCTGGCGCTGTTGGGGGAGATACTTGCAACCCTTGCGGTCGACGACGGGATAGCCACAATTGAACTTACCGAAAAGATGCTTGATGATGTGGGATTGGGACACGATGAACACGATTCCGACAGCTTTATCCGCTACCCCTCTTCCATTCCGGGCGTAAAGGTAGCCATCTTCTTCCGCGAGATGCGCCAGCAGGGTATGGTCAGGATGAGTTTTCGGTCCTTGAGCGGGGTTGATGTGGACAGGGTCGCCTCACGTTTTGGAGGGGGAGGTCACCCGGCGGCGGCTGGGGCCAAGCTCAAGGGTTCATACGAGGAAGTGAAGAAACGGGTAATAGAAGAAACCAAGAGGTATCTTGCGTGCGCGGAGGGCTAGCGCTCTACAAACCTCGAGGCATAAGTTCGTTCGATGTAATCCGAAGGCTGCGGCCGATCCTTTTAACAAAAACGAAGGTAGGACATGCGGGTACCCTTGATCCGGCGGCTGAAGGACTGATTCTAATCCTCGTGGGGGAGGCGAGCAGGGTGCAACATCTCCTGAAGGATCTGGACAAGGAGTATGAGGCTGCGGTAAGATTAGGGGTAAGAACGGATACATTAGACGCTGAAGGTAAGACGCTGGAGGAGGTTGAGGTTCCACCTCTGGATGAAGAACCGATCCGCAACGCTCTGGACAGGCTCAAAGGGGAAAGGATGCAACGCCCACCTCGCTACTCCGCCGTAAAGATAAAAGGCCGAAGGGCATACGATATGGCAAGGGCGGGTGAGGAGTTCGAGCTGCCCGAACGAAGGGTAACGATATACGAGATCGAATTTTTATCATGGCAAAACCCCTTACTCGAAATCCGTACAAGGGTCTCGTCCGGCACCTATATTCGTTCTCTTGCTCGAGAGATTGGCGATGAGCTGGGGCTTCCCGCGTCGCTTTACGCTTTGACTCGTACTCGAATCGGAGGATTCGAACTTAAGGATGCCTTGCCTCTTGACAATATCACTATCGAGGGTATAAGAGAGTCTATGATCCCGATCCGCAAGCTTCTTTCCCATCTGCCTCAGGCAGAGGTCTCGGAGGAGAACGCATCGCGTCTGCTTCAGGGCAAGCCGCTATCTCAAGGTATCAACCCCAAACTCCTTGATGCTCCGAGTTCTGTAGTCTTCTCCACGGATCACCGTCAGGCTTTCCTATGCGAACCTAGGGATGGCAAGCTCTGGTCGCGACGCCTTATATACAACAATGGAGAAAGCGTTGGCTGATCGAGCTGCAGTCATAGGCTCCTTCGACGGGGTGCATAAAGGGCACGCAACCCTTATTCGTGCGCTACTTGACGAAGCCAGGAAACGTAACATACAGTCTGTTGCCATAACCTTTGATCCCCCGCCATCACTCTACTTCAACCCCCACTTTAACTTCCTCTTGACCACAAAGGAGGAGAAGGAGGAGCTGCTCCTTGCTGCCGGAATAGCCCAGGTCCGTTTCCTTGGTTTCTCAGGGGTGGTAGACAAGGAACCCGAACGGTTCGTATCGGATGAACTTCTTACGATGAATATAAGACTCCTAACGGTTGGTCAGGGCTTCCGCTTCGGCCGCAAACGCGCAGGCGACGTTGAGGTGTTACGCGGTGCAGGCCAGGAGCATGGATTTGATGTGAGGGTCATTGCCAAGGAGGAGTTTGAGGGCGAGCCGATCAGCGCCACACGGATAAGGGAGCTTCTGCTTCTGGGGCACATCTGCCGCGCCAACGCTTTGCTGGGTTACGAGTACAGACTCAAAGGCGAGGCAGCCAAAGGACTTGGCAGGGCAGGTGCACTCCTTGATACCCCGACTGTGAACCTAAAACCTGACGATACACATAAACTGGTGCCACCGGACGGCATCTATGCGGTGAGGTTCGGAACAGGACGCCGGCCAGGTATATGCTACATCGGATCAAGCCCAACCTTCGGCGATTCAACGCACAAAATCGAGGCGCATCTGTTGGAGGGTTCCCCTGAGGAGGAAACAAAACCGATTATCCACTTCGTAGAAAGGCTGCGCCCTGACAGGAAGTTCTCATCACTTGCAGCCCTCAAGGAACAGGTTAAGGAGGATGTAGCGCAGGCAAGGAGGGTCCTATCTCAAAGATAGATACCAAGACGTTCTTTCGACTGTTCCGCAACCGCAACTTTGCCCTGTTCGTGGCAGCCAACATGATCTCCCAGATCGGCGACCGCTTCACCCAGATGGCGTTCATCGAGCTTTTAGGTGCCGAGTTCTTCGGTCGGTTCGCGGCGTTCGGGGGTATTGCTGTGATCTTCACGCTTCCCTCGATCATACTCGGTCCTGTGGTAGGACCCTTGCTTGACTCCTGGCGAAAGAAACGCGTGCTTTTAGTTAGTGATGCGGTGCGTGCCATGCTCATCGCCTTCCTGCCTTTTGTCTACTTCCTCTCAGGTCACCTTAGCTTTATGCTTGGGGTTGCATTCGTAGTCTACATCTTCGGCTTCTTCTTCTCCTCGGCCCGCCTTGCAATCGTGCCCCTGATCGTAGACAAGAAAGAGCTCATGCAGGCCAACTCCGCCAACCTTACCCTTTTGCGCGCGGCCACCGGCATCGGAACCTTCGCAGGGGGGTTCCTCGTAGCCTGGATAGGCTGGCGGCTGGGGTTTGTCATAGACGCCATCACCTACGTGATCTCGTTTGTACTCATCCTCTTTATAAAGGTCGACGAGAAACCGATTATCCTCCACGCGGCGGATACCGTGGTAGAAACAGGTAAAAAGGTCTCGGGCTACCTGAAAGAGATCAAAGAAGGTATCCGTCTCATGACCAGTACGCGCATGATGCGCTTCGTTATGCTCTCGATAGTGGCACTTTTCTTTGTATCAGGCGTGGCGTTCACGGTGATCGTTCCGACCGTTCAGCAGACGCTTTCGATGGGAACCATAGGGGTAACGCTCCTTGCCGCTGCGGCCGCGGGTGGTATGTTCCTGGGCCCCTTGCTTACCGGCATCATTGGGCCTGCGTTCCGCAAGAACCGCCTCATCATAGTCAGTTACATCCTCACAGGGCTGCTCTTCGCTATCGGAGGAGGAAGCTATCTCTTGGTAGGCCTTGAGCGGGTGCTTGCAGACGCTACACTTAACCTTATCATGGCTGTTATAATGGGGTTGGTGGTGTTTGTGGTAGGGATACTCTTCTCCGCCATCAACATCAGCCAGGATACCATAATCCAGGAGCGCATCCCGGCCCGGGCCAGGGGTAGGCTATTCGCGTGGCGCGAGACGCTTGCCAGCCTGGCGTTTCTGGTTACCGCGGTGCCGGCAGGGTTCATCGCGGAAAAGGTCGAGTTTACCTATGTCCTGCTGGCTACAGGTGGGGTACTTGTTCTCTTTGCCATGGTATGGATTGGGATCTTATGGCGCGGTAACGAATCAGAAACTCTTTCAATAAATGGAGGTAAGTTATGAATTTTTCGCTTCTTATGTTAGGAGTTCTACTTGTAAGTGCGCCGAAGATCGAGGTTTCGGAGCAGAGCTTCGACTTCGGCTACGCGTTTGTAGGGGAGCATTACCGCCACACCTTCTGGATATACAACCGCGGCGACGAGCCTCTTGAGATCAAAAAAATCCGCACCTTCTGCGGCTGCACCGCTACCGAACTGCGGCGCAACCAGCTTGCACCCGGTGACAGCACGTCCTTCGACTTCATCTTCGACACCCATGGTTTCTTCGCGGAGCGCGTCAAGTGGGCCTACATACGTTCAAACGACCCTCGAGACTCCCTCTTGAAGGTTAACGTAACCATCCGCCTCTACGGGGACTACTCCCGCACACCATTCCAGGTGGAGCCTGCCTATCTGCACTTCAACCGGATAGACTCACTCGCAGACGAGGTTACACTTAAGCTGGTTAACTTCTCAGATACCGGATACAACCTCCAGCTTATAGAGGCGCCAGCTGTACTTAAGGGAGTTGAGCTTCCCAAAAGTGCTATCGCGCCGGAGGAAGAATTCGAGCTTCCGCTTCGACCTAGGGATGGCATCCGTGACCCCGCACTTTTCAAAAGCTCGGTTACCTTCGAGGCCTGGACCCCTACCGAGATAGTGCGTTTCTCTGTGCCCTTACATATCCGCCGCTAAGAGGTAAATTTCTTTACCATTTCGGGGTCCCCGCACGGATGCGGAGCAGTCTGTGTAGAACAGACACTCTTGTCTGTTCAAAAGTTCCAACAAAAAAACCTTAACATTGCTTTTCTTCGTCAGACAAGTTTCCGATCTTTCGCCAGTGGGGGGAAAAGAGGATCTGTGGTTGACACCCTGTCTTGACCACCTATAATCCCCAAACAAACCCTTACTTAGCCGACTGGAGGATAAGTGTTCAAGAAGATTGCACTCCTTGCTTTAATTGCAGGACTACTTATCGGGGCCCAGGCTCCCGTACCCAACCCCGAGAAGCCGCAGGCAGGCCAGAACGTCTCATGGAAGATCAAAGGGTTCGCCTACGAATCTGAGAACCCTCGCATGCTCCTGGCCGCCTACACCCCGGATACGGCATTGATCCAGATAATACCCGGCAGGCCATCCCGGGACGAGTGGTACTTCTCATATACCGTGCCTCAGGAAGCAACCCTCCTCACCTATAAGATAGAAGACGACGAGAAACCCCTCCTTGACGATGACGGAGTGTTCTTCGCCACCCCGGTCTACGATTCCTCAGGCAAGCCGCGCTACGACGCAAGCCGCAGTTATGCAACGCTTTATCTTGGCCCTCTTGCCGATCGAGGAGACCGTGCGCGCGAGCTTGTGGAGTTGGAACTCAAGCATTATCCCACCAACTGGGAAGCGTTGGTGTTTTTGCGCAGGTTCGAACTCCAGGCGGGCGAGACCACCGAAGCCGCTATCGCTGCCGAGCTTGACTTTCTTCTGGCCGCGGAACCTGACTCTCTCGAGGCCCTGCGCTTTGCCGCGATGGAGTTCTTTATCGCATCGCAAGGCTTCAAGGGCAAGGGCGAGGTACTCATGGCGCTCTGCGCTGAGAACTATCCTGAGAATTCCCGCTGGACAGACTATCAGAATAGCATCTACGCTTTCATTTCAGAGACACCACAGCGTCTGGGTGAGTACGAAAGGGCGGTATTCCCATTACTTAAAGGGGATGCAAGGGAAACCGCTTACTTTCTACTTATGACCTACGCCCTTGCTGGTCGCCGCGAGCAGCGAGTCGAAAGCCTGGCAACGGATTTCATCAAGGAGTTCCCGAGATCAGAGCTAGCCTCGCCCTTCGTAACCACCATGCTTCAGGTCAAGTATGAACAACCAACCGCTCTCTGGGCCGCGGAGATGATCGAGTGGCAAAAGAAATATCCCGATGATCCTGAGATCAACATTCAGTTGGCTGAATACTACAGGGACCGCAGCTGGAAAACCGCGCTTGGCTACTATCGCAACGCCGTAAAGAACTCCGATGACCCCAAGGCCGCGGCGCTCTTTGCAGAAGTAGCCGCAACCAAGGGTAAGAACTTCGCGGAGGCCTCAAAGTACCTGAAGAAGGCAATAACGGAAACCACCGCGGACCGTTACCGTAAGCTCCTCTGGTGGCGCGACTTCAGCGAACGACGCGCCATGCTCCTCAAAACACAGACAACCCTCTACACCACCCTTGGCTGGCTCTCGTTCAAATACGGCAAATACGAAGATGCACTCGGAGAGCTTCTGGTAGCGGACTCCCTGCTCACCAGCATCCCGGATTACGAAGAGGAGCTCTACAGACGCCTGCTTACGGTAAGCGAGAAGGCCGGTGATCTTGCCGCACGCCAGATCGCGCTCCTGAACATCATGCTCGTTGAGCCTGAGGATCGCACCATCCAGAAGGCTCTCCAGGATATCTATCTTCTGGATCACGGCGACATCGAGGGCTTCGAGGAGTGGCTGCACGCAGAAGAACTCAAGATCGCACTGCGGCGCAGAATGAACGTCCCGGTACCGAATTTTTCGCTCCTCACCCTTGCCGGCGATACCGTATACGCCAGTGAGTTTGTAGGAAAGGTCGTAGTTATCAACTTCTGGGCAACCTGGTGTGCTCCATGCAAGGAGGAGATACCCAAGCTCAACCAGCTCGTACGGGACTATCAGGGCCGCGACGATGTGGTCTTCATCGGTATCTCCAGCGAGGAGCCGCAGACGGTAGATAGCTTCCTGGACGCCAACACATTCCTCTACGAGGCTTACATCGACCCATCAGGCATGCTTTCCACCATGTTTGAGGTCTCGGCCATCCCTACACATACGGTGATCGATGCTAAGGGCATGCTTCAGTTCCACTACGCAGGGGCCATCCCCAACATAGACAAGATCCTGGCCATGGAGATCAACTCGCTGCTTGAGGAATAGACTCACCCTTATCCGGGGTGTGCTGGTGATGGGGGGGATGCTGTTGATTGTGATGGGGTGTGTTACGGGGGCTGGGTGCGTGCCGCGAACCACACGCACGCCACAGCGCGACGCCCTGGTTGAGGAGATACGCCGCTTCAAGGGAACCCCTTACCTCTACGGAGGCTCGACACCTAAAGGAACCGACTGCTCAGGCTTCACAATGACGGTTCTTAAGAGATTCGGGGTGAAGCTGCAGCACTCGGCAAGCAAACAGTTCAAGATGGGCAGGCCGGTTTCGAGGCGCAACCTGAAGATGGGCGATCTGGTTTTCTTTCGCAGAGGCAGACACGGCAGCATCAACCACGTGGGCATCTACCTGTGGGACGGCAAGATGGTGCACGCATCATCCTCTAGGGGTGTGATAGTAGTCCGCTGGGTAGGCAACATCTACTATGAACACAGATATGCCGGAGCACGACGGATAATTGACTTTTAACCACCCCACGACTTCGCTTCGCGAACTCGCGGGGACCCCAAACATAAGTCCTTCCGTCATTGCGAGCCTCGTAGAGGCGAAGCAATCCCTCCGGGGTCCCCGGACGGATGCGTCAGCAGACGTCTGGGGTATTTGTTCGTGGGGTGATTTAAAGGAAGGAAGTCAAGGAGATTGGGACGGTTTCTCCTCTTTAAAGAATCGGTCGTAAAAGGGATTTACGCTCATGAATTGCTTGATTTCAGCTATCCTATTCATGGATTCCTCCCAATTTTTGAGCTTTAAGTTCAAACTAAGAATAACCCTTTCTCTTCATATGTCAAGTGGCTAAGCTGCTGTTTGTAAGGTAATTAAAAGAATCCCTGCGCCATTTCGCCTTTCGCAAGGTTATTGTGGACCGTCTGCGAGGCCGATTTAGCCGACGATCTACTTTTACCTGTTGACATCCTCTGCAAGCGGACTATTATCTGTGGTGATTTACAGGATCGAGGTTTCCAAAAAAGGCGCCGATCCTCAGGTGGAGGGTCTTGCACGCTTGCTCTCCGAGGAGGGGCTACCCTCAAAAGGGCTTTCCATCATACGCGTATACTTCCTTAAGAGCAAACTTGAGAAGAAGGAGATTGAAGCCCTTGCTGCAGAACTTTTCGCCGACCCTGTAAGCGAGGCGGTTTCCCTCGGGCGCTCCCAGCCACCGGGCATGCGTGCGGTTGAGGTTTGGTACCATCCTGGCGTAACCGATCCTGAATCAAACTGGGTCTTAAACCACCTTAGGAACCGCCAGATCGCGGTAGACGATGTTCGCAGGGCCACGCGCTTTATGTTCCCGGCGTCGGTACCCAGGGCAAAGCTTGTGCGATTTGCGGAGCGCCATCTCTTCAATCCGTTGATCCAGCATCTGGCTATAAGGGGCGAGGAGCCATTCCCAAGGCATAGGGGGACAAGATTCAAGATAGAAGAAATCGAACTCGCCGGGCTTTCGGATAAAGAACTCCTCGAACTTTCCACAAAGCGCGACTGGCACTTTGATCTTACCGAGATAAAGGCGATAAGGAATCACTTCGCAAAGCTCGAACGCGATCCGACCCTTACCGAGATGGAGACCTTGGCCCAGACGTGGTCAGAGCACTGCGTGCATAAGACATTTAACGCCGCCTTTGAGGTGGAGGGTGAGAAGTTCGGCAACCTCCTTGCTGATACCATCATGAAGCCCTCGCGGGAACTCGATCGTCCATGGTGCCTTTCGCTGTTTACCGACAATGCAGGGGTGGTGGAGTTTTCTGCTGACGTAGCAGTGGCGTTCAAGGTAGAGACCCACAACCATCCCTCGGCGATTGAGCCTTACGGCGGCGCGGCTACGGGAATCGGAGGTGTTATAAGGGACGCCTTGGGAACGGGGCAGGGGGCTGATCCCATCCTCAACACCGACGTCTTCTGCTTCGGCCCACCCGGCTTCCCATCGCGAAAGCTCCCCAAGGGAGTGCTCCCGCCGCGCCGCATACTTGAAGGGGTGGTGAGAGGGGTACGCGACTACGGAAACCGCATGGGCATCCCCACTGCATCAGGTGCTCTTTACTTCGATGAACTCTACCTTGCAAACCCGCTGGTCTACTGCGGGACACTTGCTATTATACCGAAAGCAAAGGTTGCAAAGAAGGTCTCCAAAGGGGACGTAATAATCCTTGCAGGTGCGCGTACCGGCAGGGACGGGGTGCACGGGGTGACCTTTGCCTCGACCTCGCTTGCCGGCTCCTCACATGCCAAGCACGGCTCCGCTGTCCAGATAGGCAATCCTATAGAGGAGAAGCTCCTGCGTGATCTGGTGATAGCTGCGAGGGATCGCGGATTGATTGCCTCGATCACCGACTGCGGTGGCGGCGGACTCTCATCCGCGGTGGGCGAGATGACCAAAAACAAAGGCTGCGTTGTTGATCTGGACCGCGTACCACTGAAGTATGCCGGTCTTGCCCACCACGAGATATGGATCTCCGAGTCCCAGGAACGCATGGTTATATTCGTTAAGCCTGATAAGGTCGAGGGGTTCATGAGCCTGGCAGACGAGATAGGGATCCAGGCAACCGTGATCGGGGAGGTCAACGACGACAAGGTCTTGCACCTGCGCTACCGGAATAAAGAAGTGGCTGCTCTTGATATGGGTTTTCTGCACAATGGATTACCTTCAAGAAGTTTCAAGTTGAAGCCACCGGGACAAAAGCCGTGCAAGGAGAGCGATGTCGTGGCACCTCGGGATCTGGGCCAGGCGCTCCTGCGCCTTCTGGGTCAGATCAACGTTGCTTCCAAGGAATGGGTGATTCGGCAGTACGACCACGAGGTCAAGGGCGGGACGGTTCTCAAACCTCTTATAGGCACAAAGCACGACGCTCCTTCGGACGCGACCGTTGTCCAGCCCTTGCTGGATGATAATGCAGGAATCGCGGTTGCCGCAGGGCTCGCGCCGCGCTACGCACTCATTAACGCATACGCTTCGGCCGCGGCGGCAATAGACGAAGCGATCCGCAATCTGATCGCGGTGGGAGGACGCCTTGATCGCATCGCCTTGCTTGATAACTTCTGCGCAGGCGACGCCTCGGACGAACGCATACTCTACGAACTGGTTCAAGCCGCAAAAGCATGCAGGGACGGGATAAGAGCCTACGGAACGCCCTTTATCTCTGGCAAGGACAGCCTTAACAACTTCTTTGCCTCCACCAAAGACGGGAAGATAAACATCCCAACCACCCTTCTTATCTCAGGCCTCGCACTTGTACGCGACGTCCACAAAACCCTTACCACTGACTTCAAACAACCGCGCTCGCGCATCTATCTTGTGGGCGAGACAAGGCTGGAGCTGGGAGGCTCGGAGTATCTGCGTATGCACAAGAAGCTGGGCACGAGGGTGCCCGTGGTCGATATGAAAGGTGCACGCAAGCTCTACCGCAAGATCGAGCGGGCTATACGAGCTGCTCTTGTGCTTGCGGCACACGATCTTTCCGACGGCGGGCTGGGGGTGGCGATCGCTGAGATGTGCATGGGGGGGGAGCGGGGTGCGCGCATACATCTTGCTTCGATTCCCACCGAAAAGAAGATTGATCGTGCAGATTACCTGTTGTTTTCAGAAACCCAGAGTCGGATGCTCCTTGAGGTCGCAGAAGCCAACGCTGCTGAGTTCGAGAAGATCATGGCAGGAGAGGTCTTCGCTCAGGTAGGCGAGACAACCAACGATCAACGTCTTGTATTTACCGACGACGGTCGCCGCACGGTGGCGACCGCCTCCGTTGATGAGATACGCGCAGCATGGACCCAGGGGCTTGCGCGGTTTCTTGACTGATGCACGCAGCCCTCCTGCAGTTTGCGCCAATCCGGGGGGATAAGGAATCCAACTTTAGAAAGATTAAAAAGCTGTGTGGAAGCACACAACTTGATCTGCTTGTGTTGCCGGAGCTTGCCACAACCGGCTATCTCTTCGGTTCCAAAGAGGAGCTAGCCCTCCTGGCAGAGGCCTTCCCAGGAGGCCAAACGAGCGAGTTCCTTACCGAACTTGCCGGAACGATCGGTGGGCATGTAGTCTGCGGGGTGGCTGAGAAGGAAGGAGAGATTCTTTACAACTCGGCGGTGCTCTTTTCTCTACAAGGACATCTGGGGACTTACCGCAAGGTGCATCTGTTTGATAAGGAGAAGGAGCTATTTGAGCCGGGCAACGTGGGCTTTCCTGTATTTGATCTGGGGGAAGCCAAGATCGGAATGATGGTCTGCTTTGACTGGATATTTCCGGAGTCAGCCCGTTCCCTGGCTCTTGCTGGAGCCGAGATCATCTGCCACCCGGCGAACCTTGTCCTGTCCTACTGCCCTCGAGCCGCCCTGACACGAGCGATTGAGAACCACGTCTTCTATCTGCTCTCAGACCGCATCGGCGCGGAACAAAGCCGAGGTGAAGAGCTGCGTTTTATCGGGCAGAGCCGAATACTGGGGACTAAAGGAGAGATACTGGCGTCGCTTGGCGAGGAGGAGGCGCTGATAACGGCAGAGATTGATCCTTCCCTTGCCGGAGACAAATATGTTACCTCCTGCAACCATCTATTTCATGACCGTCGGCCGGATTGCTACCGTTTGGGATAGGGTTCGTTCACCAGACGTTCAAACATCCCCGTCTGGAAACCTGAAAGCCCCACTTGACAAAGTAGGTATACTTCAATATAGTGAGTCCTTAAAAGTGGAGGATAGATGCTCGGACTAGAAGAGAAACTGCGCGGTCTTCTATTAAGACTCAATCAGGCTGCCCCTGAGATTCAGGCCTCCGCGGTGGTAAGTATGGACGGGCTGATGCTTGCATCCGCCCTGCTGCCAGGAACGAACGACGACGACATAGCCGCCATAGCCGCCACCCTTCTGGGGCTTGGCGACAGAACTGTCCAGGAGTTCCGGCAGGGGAGGCTTCAACAGGTCTACGTGAAAGGCGATAGGGGCTATACCATCATAACCAACACCGGTCAGGATAACGTGCTGGTGGTTGTAACAGACGAAAACGTCAAACTGGGCCTCATCTTCCTTCACATCAAACTGGCGGCGAAGGAGATCACTCATACGTTCCTGCATCTTTTGGATGCATCGGATCAATCCGCATCGCCGCCTACATACCCAGGGTAACACCCCGTACTCCTTCGGGGCAGAGCCTGCCCCTTGAAGTATTTTATACTTCATAGGGCATCCTCATTATTACTTGGAGCTAACGTTCCAGAACATCTAAGGATATAACACCCGTAACACCCCGCAACACCCCAGATGTCCCTTAGCCCTTTAGGCCCCCCCACCTATTTTTTAGAGCGGGTGATGGCGGCCTCACTTATATCTACAGCAAACGATCCTGCTTTCCTCAAGAGCGCCTAGCTGAATCGGCTGCAGGCTTCCTTCACAAGATTGGATAGGAGAAGATACCCGTCCGGCTTGCCACGAAACTCCCCCCGCGTGTGAGAAGGATGCTGCTGGGGCAGCATGAACCTCTCGGGATGAGGCATCATGCCCATAACCTGGCCGGTGGAATCGGTGATCGCTGCAATGTGATCCTCGGATCCGTTGGGGTCCTCAGGGTACTTAGGTGAGGCACCATCTCCGCCACAGTAGCGGAGTAAAACCCGACCTTCAGCTTGCAAACGATGCAACACCTTCTTGTCACGGGCAAGAAAGCGCCCCTCGGCGTGTGCCACAGGCAAAGTGATTATCTTGGGCAAACCACGAGTCCAGAAGCTCTTGCCTTCGGACTTAAGATGCACCCAGCGATCCTCAAAACGCAGGGATTTGTTTGCCTCAAGCGTGACCGAAGGCTTCTCGAACGGTTTTTCAAAAGTCGGCAGCAGTCCGCTTTTAACAAGCACCTGGAAGCCGTTGCAGATTCCGAGGATAAACTTTCCTTCCGCAAGGAACCGTAAGATCTCATCGCCTATAGTGTGGCGCAGATCCGCGGCGAAAAGCATCCCGGCACCCACGTAATCCCCGTAGGTGAATCCGCCGGGTAAGATTAAGATCTGATACTCGGCAAGCTTTTCAGGGTGACGCGAGAGCATACGCAGGGTCTCTTCATCGGCATTACAGCCAAGATGACGGAACGCAAAGAGCGTCTCCGCGTCGCAGTTTGTGCCGGGTCCGGCAAGAACAAGAACCTTGAGTGAGGATGCGCCCACAACGGAGTCTACCTAACTAGACTTGTTTGTCAACACTGTCTAGTTCGTGCGCCAAGAGATAGTTACCAGGGTGGAAAGAGGGTGAAGGGAGTACTAGAAAAAGCGGGAATCTCCTTTAGACTTAACAAACAAGCACTCAAAAAGGAGATTCACCGCCTATGCAAATACGCTACCAAAGGTTACACAGAATGAACCCATTGGAAGCAAGACGTATAATTATAGAGACCTACGAGCGTTATGCAAGTATCTCGGCAACGGCCAGAGAGATGGAAACGTCTAGACAAGTAGTACGCAAGTGGGTTCAGAGATATGAGTTAGAGGGAGAGAAAGGACTTAGCGATCGTTCCAGCTGTCCCCACATCTCGCCTCGCAAGACGCCATCTAAGATAGAGAGGTTGGTTCGTAAGCTGAGGAGTAAGACAGGATACGGTCGCCGCAGGCTGGCCTGGATACTCAGAAGAGACTATAACATCTGCATCTCGGAGGATACGGTGAGACACATTCTTCGTAGACTAGGGACAAAGAGTAAGCGCAAGCCTCGTAGACGCTTCTAC
>Ga0209991_10000112_pt1 | contig 35203 bp, 34 predicted proteins | sample ChitaG_FD_183167 | JGI IMG/M metagenome (GOLD analysis project Ga0209991, IMG submission 183167) | Deep subsurface microbial communities from South Pacific Ocean to uncover new lineages of life (NeLLi) - Chile_00310 metaG (SPAdes)... | ecosystem: Environmental > Aquatic > Marine > Oceanic >... | reverse complement strand
GCCCGTTCGTACTCCCGCAGGACCTTTATCGCGGACATCAAAAATAGGGCGACGAGAAAAACTATGAAAACGATTATTTCCAACCACGGCATCGGCACGGGTTCACCAAACTCTAGTTTAGGCGCCGCTATTTAAAACACTCTGTTTTTTCACACAATTTGAAAAAGTTAAAATTTAACTTTTTTTACAATATTCCTAATCTGAAGCATGAAAATTAGTCATCTGGGCATCTCACACATCGTTCTGAGTAATCCGAGCACGCTGAGGAGAGAAAAGGGGAGCTACGAGTCCGTTGAAGCGTTTCTATGAAGCACATTTTTGCGAGTTTGAGGGTGCTGTTTTAATTGATCGTATAATGTCAAGTGCTTTCGCGCGATGGCTTTCCAAGAAGTTTCCTCCCTATATTTACGAAGTCGCTCCTGCACGTGCGCCGCAAACGTTCTATCTTTGAAGAGGCGGATAGCGATTTTTGCTATCTCGTGTGAGTTGTAAGGTGTGATCAGGAGCTCATCACAGACGTTTCTCAACTCCTCGAACTTTGGGATTCGAGAAGCTATTACCGGTTTTCCCGATCCTATCGCGAGGTGGAATGCGCCCGAACTCGATCTATCCTGTTCGTAGTATGGGAAGAGGACTGCATCACATGCACCAAATAAGTAGGGGATGTCTTCATCTGGGAAAAATTTGAGCGGGAGGAGAAGCCTCTTTTCTACCCCGAGTTCTCTTGATTTCGATTTTAAGAGATCCACGTATCGTTTTTCTCGCTGCGATGCTCCCGGAGCCAATCCCCCAGCGATGAAGAGATAAGCGTCCTCTTCGACACAAATCTCCTTGAGCGCTTCAAGGGCAACGTGAGCACATTTATGGGGCTTCACGAATCCGAACATCAAGAGGATCCTCCCCTGTCCAAGCAAACCGAGTTTTTTCCTCGCAGCCTCAGCATCCACATCCATGATTTCCGTCCCGTGCGGGATCACGTGAATTTTCCCGGGCGAGATCCCAAGTCTTATCAACATTTCCCTTTGCGATTCCAAATGCACGATTACGCAATCCGCGAGTTCTGCGATTTTTTTGGCGTAAAGTTCACCGTTCTCCCGCTCACAAAATTGGCTGGGCCGGATGCAGTGGATGGTCACCACTTTCTTTAAAGTCTGGTCTAATCTCCTCAGCACAGAAGGAAGTCGATCGTCGAACTTGTAGATGCTGTACTCATGTTGAATGTGAACGACATCCATTCCTTTCGCATGATCGATGATCGGCTCCACGTAATTTTCATCTCGATGCCAACATGGGATCACTTCGAACCTATCGCGCTTGAGGGAGGCAGCACCTCTCTCCGCGATAATTTTGATTTCAACACCGCAGTCCACCTCTTTGATACCCTGAACGAGGTAATCGAGGTAAGTGGCCACCCCGCATCGCTGGGGAAGATATGTAGAAACATAAGCGATTTTCATCAGAATTTTTATTGATTTGACGTTTCATAACTCTTTTGATTCTTAACAGCGTTAAATTATTATTATGGAAGATTAACCTAGTTTTATGTCTTTAGACTCCACTGCGAAGAGATTGGGCGAAGGAAAGCGTATCGAGTTGGAAAATGGAGAGGTTGTATTCAAATTGGATTCTTTCAGCGCCAATCCTGTGGTAAAACCCCAAGATTTAGGGCTCACGCGGCAAGAAAAAGGGAAATTGAAAATAGGGGCCGTTTTCAATGGAGGGGCCGAGATATTCCAAAACGGGATAATTCTAACACCACGCTGTCACAAAGGTTATAGAAAGAGTAAATATTTCGATCGAAAACAAGGCGTGCATAGATATCGTCTTCACGATTACATTTCTGAAATTTGGCCTCTTGAGAGCGAGAACGGGGTTCATTTCAAAAGATTCCATGGAGTCATGATCAAAGGAGACGGTTCTAAGCATAAGGACTTCATTTATGGAATAGAAGACATTAGGATAATCAAACATGATCGAACGTACTTGTTGGTCGGGTGTGGCAAGCGCATACCTCCATTCAAGGGCGTGGGGGGTGATAGAACTGCCATATACTCGACTAAAGATTTCGTGAGAATCGATTATCATGGAATAATAGAATTCTTTGACAGCCGAAATTTAATTCCTTTTCCAGAAAGTGTAAACGGAAAACTTTACATTGTTTGGACAAGCAGAGCTAAGGGCGATCCCAACATCCACTTGGATTTCCTTAGAATGGGGATGGACCAGCTCCTTCACCCATCTAAGTACCCGAAATATTGGAAAAAAATCTATTCCCACAGAAACAAGAACTTGCTGCTGAAAGCGGGGACTTTCTCTCATGAGAGAGAAAAAATCGGTTCTGGAACCCAGCTAATCAAAACCGATGAAGGTTGGTTATTTATTTATCACGGAGTCGGCCTGATAAATTCGGAGATTTGTAAATACTATGGACTACACCAAAAAATTGCAAGAGGCTATTCAATATGTGCAGCTCTTTTGGATTTGGATGACCCTCGAAGGGTTATTTGTAGGACTAGAAATCCAATTTTCATCCCATCTGCACCATATGAGTTTAAGGGAGATGCGAAGTATCCTATAGACGTCCCAGGAGTAGTCTTCCCAACAGGCGCGGTTATCGTAAAAGACAAGCTTCTCATTTACTGCGGAGTCGGAGACAAATACGTTTCTCTCTTGGGTTGTGATCTCCACAATTTAATTGATTATTTAATTGATTATTGTAAATCAGATTGATATTAAACCTTCTCTTCGTTGTGATTTGGTTCGTCCAGTCATTCCCCCGGAAAACAGCAAAATAGGGGCTGGCGTTTTGGATTACCGAAAGGGAAGTCTCGATCGAGAGAGGGGAGTAGGTCTTCCTGATGTCGATAACAAAACCTCGATCATTCAGCTCGATCGTCATTTTTCGGGAATTTTAATCGACAAAGTAATTGCCCATCGCAGCTGTGCCCTTGACCATGGAATCACTCGGCCGGGGAGATGAAAACTACGTTGTCCCCGCGGATTATCATCGTGCCATATCGCTTGAATGCTTCGTTGCCCTGGAGTTCTTCCGCATCCTCGAGCACGAGATTTACGTGGATGTCAAACCCACTTATCTTGCCCCGAAACTCCCTGCCGCCCTTGAGGCTCACGAGTACTGATGAGCCGAGGGCGCGGTTTAAGACATCTAGAGGTCGTTGCGCGGGCATGAAAATCGTCAATCTCTCAGTGATGCCACATTTAAGCGTTGCTTACGACGCCACGGGTAAACCATTTTTAACCTATGGTGCGGGGGGATAGGTTTAAGCTACCGTTTAAATCTACCGAAATGAAATTTTCATGCCTAAACTGCCTAAATTTTGCTCCTTTGCCATTTTGAGAATGGTGCGGGGGAGGGGATTTAAGCACCAATTTACTAGTAAAAATCCTGCAAAGATGATTTAATCGATCACTGTAATAAACTAAACTATTTGAATGAGCGAGGCAGAGAATTTTGTTTATCCACGCACGTTGTTATTTAGACCTCCTCTCAGCTCCACGCCCACGTTATAGACATCCTTGAGAAACTGACCGTGTAAGCAATAGAGATCGGAGGATAAAACTACCTTAAAACGCCAGTCTTTGAAAGATTTTAGGCCCAAGAGTTGAAATGATTTCTACGCAGGTAGCGAGGGTGAACTTGATCATATTCAGTGTCTCGCGTATATCACCGACAGTTAATGGTTTAAAGACGTGGTACATATAATTCCGAACAGAACCTTTTATCAATTTGAAAGGATGATTATTGCTACCCCCCAATTGATCGAAATTGAGGTCAAAATTTATTGTTGCTTTGTCTTGTTTTCCGGATATGATTTTTATACATTCTACGGTGTTTCTTGTGGTTTCCATGATGTAACTGGTAAGCGGTCTGTTTTTGTATCTTATAGTTAATTGGATTGTTTGTGGACCCAATATGGCAAGGAATCTTGTCATATCTACGACTTGATGCATTCTTATTTTCCTTGTGCATTCTTCAACGCGGGGATCTGCCATTGATTCTATAAAGACTTTAAACTGAGTAGCCATATTTTTGGAAGATACTTGTTGAGAAGAGCCTGCTTTAGCCAAGAATACCAACTGAACGATTCTGTCCATTATAAACTTAGACAGCGACGTTTTTCTAGCGTCTCTTTTCTGAGTGACTGCAAGCGAGTCAAAGAAGGTGTCCGGTGTCCAAAACTTTCCTATGCAGCAAGTTCTCAGTTCCTCAATTTGTTGTTTGCTTATTTTCGGTGATTTAAATACAGAATTATTTTCATCGTATTTGGTCCAATCGCGTTCGAAGATTAAACTCTCTCTTTCTAAAGACTCATAGAATTCGGTCCCGGGAAATGGTGTTGCGATACCGAACGCCGCGCTCATCAAGCCTATTTTTTTAGCGTATGTTGGAAATTGCTTTATCTCTTCTTCGCTCTGATCTGGTAAACCTATTACGAAAGTGCCTGCAGCGACGCCACCGGAATCTCGAATTACCTGTATGGCCTTTTTTTGCATTTCAGTGTTTATTCCTTTGTGCGTTATATTTAGATCTTTTAAATTCGGACTTTCGATTCCCATACAAAAATGAATAATGTTATTGTCACACATTTTTTTAACGACTTCAGGGTGTCTAGCCATTGAATCTACCCGAACCATGGTATGAAACACTATGTCAAAATTTAATCCGCTTAATAAATCGCAAAAACGGTCAACTCTCTTGGCATCACCCATAAAATTAGGGTCTCCTATGAGGATACATAGAGGTTTCCCTTTGTGTACCACATTGTATATTTGATCGATTTCTTCTATTACGTTCTCCGGAGAACGATAACGTTGGCGACTTCTGCTCATACTCGGTTCGCAGCAAAAAGTGCAACGCCCCCAACACCCACGAGACGTGTGAACCTCATCTACCTCTCTATCCCTTATAAAAGGACTAGTGTATTTGTGTCGTCTAAGGTGTCGTGCAGGGAAGGGAAGCGAATCCAGGTCTCCAATCAATGGACGATCGAGATTATGAATCACCTTATTGTTCTCTTTGTAAGAAATACCTAGAACACCCTCAGGAGAACCCCTTTGGACCAGTTCCTTCATCGTTAATTCCCCTTCACCACGGACTACCATATCAACTTGTTTATGTGAAAGCAATTCATCTGGAATAGCAGTCGGGTGATAGCCCCCCAACACTGTTACAATCCCCCTCTTTTTGGCAATCGAAGCGATACGCAAACCACTTTTATGTTCGGTTGCTGACATTGAGATTCCCACTAAATCGGGACGAAATAAATCTAGGAAATACAGAAACGAATGGCGTTTTTCGTATAACATGTCAAGTACATTTACCTCATCAACGATATCTTCGATCGACGCTGCGACATATTCTAAGCCTATTGGAATCAAAGCCAACGCAAACCCTAATCCCGTTCTTCCTGCTGGTTTCACCAATAAAATTCTTCTAAACGCCATTCTTATCATATCCAATAATTGTGTTCTACCATGTATTTCATTGTCTATAATAGCTTTCACGATTTCAGAACACACTATGAATTAATACTGTACTGACAAATCCCGAATCGCTACGTCAACACCATCTGCGGCCGCGTTCCAGCGAGTGTCCTAGCGCGGCACTACACGGACTACTCGTTCGAAAGACTAAGGAAATCTGTGAAAAGGCTAATCTGGGGGTGTTGGATAGCTAAAGTCAAGATGCAGCAAATCAAATCACCAAAAATATGAAAATTGAACTCGCGCTTTTTGAGATAGCAAGTGGGAATCTTGAAGCTGCAAGGGACTTGAAAATAGTGCAGAAAGAGGATATAAAATACTGAAAAAATTCCAAGAATTCTTTAGAAAATTGAAGTTGAGGACCAAACTGTGCGGACAAATGTATGTACACGTCGCTACCGCAAGCGCGTAAATTTGACCCTTCCCGCCCGATTTGTGGCAACAGCGCGTGAAAAAAATACCTTTGTCCCGTTTCTGCGAAATGGCGATTGATGAACATTTGAAGTGCGGGGGAGGGGATTCGAACCCCTGAACCCCTACGGGACCAGACCCTGAATCTGGCACCTTTGACCTGACTTGGCTACCCCCGCAGCTAAAACTCCCCCACCGAATGGCTTTAAATTTTCGAGGACAACCTATATGAAAGCAGACAACAATCAAGATTTGGGAACGACATGCCTTTCAACATAGATATAGTGACATGGGTATTCATCATGCTCATTTTCTTCGTCATCTCCATCTTTCTCACCCCTCGCATGATAGGGCTCCAAGCACGCATGGGGCTTGGGCAGCTGCGCAAGTCGGTCCGCGAGCTCGAGGGCTTGGCGAAGGAGAGCAGAAGGACCGCGCTCCGAGCGATAACGAAGCACGGCAAACCCAAGCGTGATGTCGCGCGGGAGTTCGACAATTTTCTCGAATTTTTCGCCATAGCGCCGGTTAGCGAGGATCCGGTGGGGGTGCTTCGCAGGATGGAGCATGTGTTAGATGTGCGAAAGAAGCGGTTCGAGGGCGTCGTCGCGCGCTTGGCTCCAAACGCCGAGCCCGAAGCCGCCGCCAACTTGGAGATGACCATCGAGGGGGCAATGGCGAGCTACACCCTCTATCGCCTGGTGCGCCACTTCACGTTGCTGGCCGAGAAGACGAGGAGCTACCAACTCGTCATGCTCCTCCAGATGCAGCTACCCTTCCTGAAGGAATATGCGAAAGCGTTCGTGGATGCGACGAAGGCGTTCGTTGCCGGAAAACCCATAGGTGACGGGGTCGGGGCGATGACGGCAACCCGGCTCATCGGGGATGCACGCTGGGAGGAACCCATCGAAGGTACCATCTACGCTGAGACGAAGTTCGACGGGCGGAAGCTCCTTATCGTCAAGGCGAAAGGGCCCGGGGGGAGGGTCGGCAAACCCGGCGAGCTGATCAAACGCTTGGTCGGGCGAAGCAAGATAAACCGAATCATCATGATCGATGCCGCCCTGAAGCTCGAGGGAGACACGAGTGGGCAGGTGATCGAGGGCGTCGGGGCTGCGATAGGCGGGCCCCCCACGGAGAAGTACAAGATCGAGGAGATTTCGGTGAAGCGCAAGGTGCCGCTGGACGCCATCGTGATCAAGGAGTCGTTCAAGGAGGCGATAAGGCCCCTCAGCAAGCGCCTCGCCCGCGCGGCCGAGGTAGCTGAGGAGCGGGTGAAGCAGGCGGTGCAGGAGCGGACGAAGCCGGGCGATGTAGTAATCGTCGCGGGCATAGGGAACACGATAGGGATAGGGCAGAGCGCCGAGGAGCTGCCACAGCAATTCCCGGCGGCACCCGAGAAGAGGAAGGGCGAAATCGAGTCGGATCTCCTACCATTCCGTTAACTCGACTTTTAAGCGATGAGATTGATATTTTTTAACAAGTGGTGGATATGCGGCGCTACAAACACATAGGCGATATCCAGCAAATCATGTGGGAACCGCAGCGGATTCGGAACATAGGCATCGTCGCTCACGTCGACCACGGCAAAACCACGTTGACGGACTCGCTCGTGGCAGCCTCGGGCATCATAAGCTTTGAGCTCGCCGGCGAACAGCTCTTCACGGATTTCCTCGAGATCGAGCAGCAGCGCGGAATAACCATCCAGACTGCCGCGGTTAGCCTCTCACACACCTTCGGCGGGCAGGAGTACCTCATCAACCTGCTCGACACCCCGGGCCACGTCGACTTCAGTGGAGACGTGACGCGAGCCCTGCGGGCGATCGATGGGGTAGTGGTGGTGATAGACGCAGTCGAGGGGGTGATGCCCCAGACCGAAACCGTGCTCCGCCAAGCGTTGCACGAGCGGGCGCGTCCCCTGCTCTTTATCAACAAGGTCGACCGCCTCATCGCTGAGCTCAAGCTAACTCCCGAGGGCATGCAAGCGCGTTTTATGAAACTCATAACCAAATTCAACCAGCTGATCCGGAGGTACGCCCCGCCCGATCTCGCCGATAAATGGCAGGTGAGCGTTGAGAAGGGCTCCGTTGCATTTGGGTCTGCGAAGGAGAAGTGGGCCCTCTCGATGCCCCAAATGAAGGCCAAGAACATCAGCTTCAAGGACATCATCACCGCCTACCAAACAGAAACCCAATCGGAACTGGCGAAGAAGAGCCACCTCTTTGAGGTTGTCCTTGACATGGCCATCCGGCACCTTCCAAACCCAAAGGACGCACAGGCGAAAAGGATCCCGAGGATATGGAAGGGCGACGTGGAAAGCGAGCTCGGCAAGGACATGATCACGTGCAACCAGGAGGGCAAGGTGTGCATGGTGATCACCGACATCATCGTGGACGAGCAGGCCGGGGTCATCTCGACGGGGCGGGTCTTCTCGGGAACGCTCGAAAAGGGAAAGGCCGTGAGGCTGGTGAGCGCGGAACGGGATGCACGCATTCAGCAGGTGGGCGTCTATATGGGACCTGACCGCGTGATGGTCGACCGAGTGCCGGCTGGGAACATCGCGGCAATCATAGGCATGAAGGAAGCCCACGTCGGTGAGACTCTCGTCGAATTGGGAATAGAAGGGAAGGGCTTCGAGGAACTCCGCTACATAAGCGAGCCCGTTGTCACCGTCGCCGTTGAGCCCAAGAACTTCCAGGAGTTGCCCCGATTGATAAACCAGCTCAAGAAGATTTCCCGCGAGGACCCGAATATAAAGATAAAGATCAACGAGGAGACGGGAGAGTACCTCGTTTCGGGGATGGGCGAGGTCCACCTCGAGATCGTCGAATACAAGCTCAAGGAGGCTGGGCTTGAGGTGAAAACGTCGGAGCCGATTGTCGTCTACCGCGAGGCGATCCTCGGTAAGGCCGAGCACGTCGAGGGCAAGTCGCCAAACAAACACAATCGATTCCTCATCGCAGTCGAACCCCTCGAACTAGGGGTGGTCAAAGCGATCAAGGAGGGTAAGATCGTCCAAAAGCAGGAACGGAAGGAGCGCGCGAACGTGCTCCGGGAGCTGGGATGGGATACCCGCACCGCGCGGAACGTGGTTTCCATCATTGGTGCGAACATTCTTGTCGACGACACCAAGGGCGTACAGTACATGAACGAGGTCGAAGACCACACCATCGATGCCTTCAAGCAGGTCGTCGAGGAGGGGCCGCTGATGCGCGAGCCTATGCGCGGGCTCAAGGTGCTCATCGACGACGCATCACTGCACGAAGATTCGGTGCACCGGGGACCAGCTCAAATCATCCCGGCTGTCAGGCGCCCGATTCAGGCTGGAATCCTTCTGGCGAACCCTACCGTGCTCGAGCCCCGGCTCAAGCTCGAGGTGCGGGTGCCGCAGGAGTTCATGGGTGGCGCCACCAAGGTCATCCAGGGGCGCCGGGGGCGAATCCTCACCATGGAGTCGGAGGAAGACATCGCGATCATCAAAGCCTCGCTGCCGGTGGCAAATTCCTTCGGGCTTGCCGCGGAGATGCGCTCCGAGACTGAGGGGCGGGCGATCTGGGGGACGGAATTCGAAAAATTTGAGCAGTTGCCCAAGGAGCTTCAGGAGCAGGTCGTTCGAGACGCGCGAAAGCGCAAGGGGCTGAAACCGGAGCCGCCCAAGCCCGAGGACTTCATGGAGAAGTAAGTAGGTTAGCTATCACGCCAAATTTATCTGGTGCAAGGTCTATGACAGGGGTTTCGGCGAGCGCTTTAGGGAGCTTCTGATCTATCGTCGCCCGCCTCTCTACCTTCGATACTTTCACACCAGGGAATACCTCACCGAACGAACGGTATAGCGCGTTCCGCACCCGCTGACGCCGATGCTGAAACAGCGCCCGAACCACGTTAAAAAACATGCTCTCATCTGCGACATCGAACGGTGGCTCTCGGGGTTTGAGCCTGACAATCGCCGACGTGACTTTTGGCTGTGGAAAAAATGCCTCTGGCGGCACCTCCCTCAACAACTCGAGGCTTGCTCGATAGTAAGCGTTCACCGTCAGGCGGCCGTAATCATCGGAACCCGGTTTCGCCACGAGCCGCTCGGCGAACTCCCGCTGATACATCAGTATGGCCAGCTCGAATTTGCGCTTGAGCAACCTGAACGTGATGTCCGAGGAGATGCCGTAAGGGAGGTTCGCGACGACTTTGTTAAACTTGGGAAGCTCAATCTGCAACGCATCCCCGCATAACAGTTTGACATTCGAGTGGACCCTTAACCGCTCTCCTAGGACTCTCATGAGCCTTCTATCTCGTTCCACCGCAATCACCTTTCCAGCGCGCGCGGCAAGCAAAAGTGTCAAATTTCCTATCCCGGCACCTACCTCAAGTACCACGTCACCGCGCGAGAGTTCGGCGTAATCAACCATCTGCTCCAAAACAGTGGGGTCGATGACTTGATACTGCCCCGCTCGCTTGCTAAGCCTTATGCCGTGCCGCCGCAACAGAGCTAGAGTTTGACCCATCATCAACTTTATTCTGATGTTGGTGTGTGATTAATTAAGGTGGGGACGAGGATGGTTTCTGCAGCGTTCCAGCGCGGGAGGGACGAGCTGTTCAAGCGCCTGAAGCGCGGTAAGGTGCTCAGTCCAGAGCTCGAACGGGGGATAATGGATGTTTATGGCGGGCGGGGAAAGCGGGCCTTAGAAGTCATCAAGCGAAGGTGCGTCACAAAGAGAGGACGGCGATGGTTTGTACGAGGGAAGGCTGATGAATATGAAGTTGTCCGCAATTTCTGCACCTGCCGTGACTACGTAATGAACATCGCTACTGAAAAGGTCGACGCCGACATGTGTTATCACGCGCTCGCGAAAAATATCTGCGAAGCAATCGACGCATATTATGTGATTGAACCAGAAGCTGAAAGCTAGCCAGGTGATGGAATGCGATTTGTGATCAAGTTTGGTGGTGTCCCCGTCAAAGACGGCAAAAGTATCCGCAAAGCAGCTGAGTTGATTGTCGACCGATACAAAAAACGCGATCAGCTCGTGGTTGTCACCTCTGCCATGTCAGGTGTCACCGACGAACTCGCGACGATTGCGAGCAAACTCGTCGAGCCCCGCGCGAAACCCAAGCAACTGATCCCCGAGTTCATGAAGCGCATCTCGGACAAGCACTTCGAAGCGTGCAGGGGCGCCATCGCCGATAAGGATATCCTTTACCAGACCACACGAACGGTCAGGGGTGCTCTCGACAATTTACAACGCGTGCTCACGGGCATCTCCTATCTGGGCGAGCTCTCGCCGCGCTCACAGGATCTCGTACTATCCTTCGGCGAGCGTCTCTCCGCACCTATCCTCGCGGGGGCCATCGGGTCGCTGGGGGTGCCCTCCAAACACCTGACGGGGTTCGAGGCGGGAATCCTCACGGACGACCGACACACCGAGGCTCGACCGCTGCTCGAAAAAACCCGCAAACTAGTCCACCGGCGCTTGAACAAAATTCTCGCTGCTGGGGAAGTTCCTGTAGTAACCGGGTTCATAGCCGGTACCGAAGATGGTATCGTGACGACCCTTGGCCGGGGTGGCTCGGATTACACGGCGTCCATCCTCGGCGCAAGCTTGGGTGTCGATGAAATATGGATCATGACCGATGTCGATGGAATCATGACCGCCGACCCGAAGGCTGAGCCTAACGCCAGGGTAATCGAGGTCATCTCCTACCTCGAGGCAACGGAGCTTGCTTACTTCGGGGCGAAGGTGCTCCACCCCAAGATGATTGAACCTGCGATGGAATTTGACATCCCGGTGCGCGTACGCAACGCCTTTAAACTCGAGCGTGAGGGCACGTTGATCGTTCGAAAACCCAAGCGCATCGAAGGTATCGTCAAGGTGATAACCGCGAGCAAGAACGTCTCGCTGGTCACCGTAGGGGGCGCAGGGATGATAGGTGCCTTGGGGGTGGCTGCTACTGTGTTCGACATCCTCGGGCGGGCGGGGATCAAGGTGCTCATGATCTCCCAGAGCTCCTCGCAGGCAAACATAAGTTTCGCCGTCGACCGAAAGCAACTGGATGCCGCCCTCCACGCCCTGCGCACGGAGTTCGCCAAACGTCGGATCGACTGGAGCATCACCTGCGACAGAAACGCGAGCGTCATCGCAACGGTCGGGGCTGGGATGAAAGGGACACCCGGAGTCGCCGCACGAGTTTTCAATACGATGGGACGCAATCGAATAAACATCCTCATGATCGCTCAAGGGTCCTCGGAACTCAACATCTCTTTCGCGACCAGCGAGCGGGACGCTGTTAAAGCCGTGCACGCTTTGCACGACGAATTCCGATTGGGCAGAGGTCGTTGATCGGGCACTCGTCGCACAGCGGGTTGCGGGCGAGACAGTAACGCCGGCCGTGTTGAATCCATAGCACGTGGGCCTCGCCGCGGTGGCCTCTAGGCGTGAGTTCCTCGAGTTCGGATCTGACTTCTTCATAGCTGGCCTTGGGTCGAGCGAAACCAAGACGCTTCGAGACCCTAAAAATGTGGGTGTCAATCGGCAGCACGTCACGTCCCGCCCCGAAGACCAGTACCACATCAGCAGTCTTGTAGCCAATGCCGGGCAGGGAGAGCAACTCTCGGCGCGCCTCCTCGGACGGCTTTCGAAGCAGAGTACTTAGGTCCCCGCGATATCGCTCGAGCACTATGCGCGCTACCTCCTTCAAGCGCTTGGATTTCATCCGGTAGAGACCAGCGGGCTTGATCAACTTTTGGATCTCCAGTACCTCCGCCCTCGCGAGCTGTCCGGGCGTATGAAACTTGGTGATGAGGCGGTTGTAGGCCGCGCGAGTGTTGCGCCAGTTGGTGTTCTGAGAGAGTATGGTGCCAACAAGTAGCAGGAATGGGTCATCGGTGTAACGACGCCAGAGCTCGAACTCGGCGCCCAAGCGGTTTAAAATCACAAGCATACGGCGGCGGGCACCCGCTCGTCCACCCTTTAAATCTCCTGCCACCCTAGCTCGATTGGTGACAGGGTTGAGCGCCATCGATATCATCTACCTAATTCTTCTCATCGGTTCTTTGGCTTTTGGGCTGGAGGCGCTGCTCTTAGGTCTGGGCGGCAAGCTTATGGTGCTTTACCGCCGCCGAAAGGTCAAAACGATTATGATTGCCCTAGCGGTCGGGCTCGCAATCGTTGGACCAGCAATTGTCACATCCATGGCGCTCGCGCTCGAACCGCTTTACTTCTGCGTGGTGGTGCTCGCGTATATGTTCGTTGCAGGCAAAATCATCAGCATGTTCAGGGCGAAGCTGGCTCGAGCACCCGCTCCCCCCTTGCCCCCGCAACCTTCCGAGCTAGAGATCAAAGCGATGATTCGGAAGCGTGGGCTCGGAAAACTCGTGAAGAAAAAACGGGCTAAGTCTGGCGGTTAATTTCACAGGGGTGTGAATCCTTCATAGGTTGTTAAATGACGGTAACGTAGAAAATAAACAGGGGCCGAGTAGGTGGTTTTGATGGATGTCGAAGATATAGCAAGGGCTGCACAGCTCGCGTCCGCGTTGGAGGTTAGCGGATACCCAAAGCCGGGAAATGTTCACAGAACTGCGGATCTCAAGGGGACGACGTTCGAGCATTTTATAGCGAGTTCCATCGCGATAGGTCCCGTTCTGCTCGATGTGGCCAAGAAAGGATTCAGGGTTGGAAAGGGAGAGATCAAATCTGTTGACATTGGAGTTGGAGGGGCAATAAAAAGCGCGATTGGAAACACAATGAAATGGCAAAGAGATGGGAACACAAATCTGGGCATCGTGCTGCTCCTAATGCCGATTGCTGCAGCAGCAGGAATAACGCTGAGCAAGGAAGGTAAAATCCAAATGAAAAAACTTAGGGCAAACCTCTCATGTGTCCTGAAATCCACGACCCCTGAGGATGCGCTAAACGTCTACGATGCAATCTTAATCGCGAACCCGGAAGGTCTTGGGAAAGTGGATGAACTCGATCTAAAGAATGAGGCATCGAGGAAAAGGATAAAAGAGGAACAAATCTCGCTCTATGAGATAATGAACATGAGCTCAGGGTGGGACAACATATCCAGAGAATGGGTCACTGACATGCAGATAACTTTTGAATTCGGTTATCCACTCGTAAAAAAATTGTACGAGAAAACTAAAAACATGAATACGACGACTGTCCAGAGCTTTCTCGAGATACTCTCAAAATATCCTGATACCTACGTGCAAAGGATACATGGCAAAAAAATTGCGGAAAAGGTCTCGAAAAAGGCGAAAGCCATCATTAAGGAAGGATGGATGTCAACAAAGACAGGGAGAGTCCTCATCACGGAACTTGACGAAGAGCTGAGGGAAAAAACCATAAATCCAGGAACAACAGCCGACCTTATATCGTCTTCTCTAATGCTAGCAATCCTCGACGGGTTGAGGCCTTAAAATGAAGATGCAAGTTATGTCCTCCTTAACGAAAATAGGACTGACAAAGCAATCTCCGGCAGAAATTGTTCTGACCACGTTCTCGCCTGACAAAAAGCCCCACGCATCAGTCGTGGGTGTTAGGACAATGGGCGGCTCAAGAGTGTTGCTAAGGATTTTCACCAACACCAGAACCTTTCGGAATATCGTTCAATCTCGGGCCGCGGTTATAAATATCGTGAGGGATGTGAATCTGCTGGTGCCCCTAGCTCTAAAAAGATTCTCCCGCTTCGGTAAAATTGCGCTTAAATTCCAAAAACCGGGGGCCGTGAACGCACCTAGACTAGCCAACACTGATGCCCACGTGGAGATTGAGGTTGAGAAGGTAGAGCGGACAAAGATTTCGGACGAGATCGGCAGTTCAGAAGTGGCTTACATTACCGCGCGGGTGAAAAATATCGAGGTAATGAATCCGACAATCCATCCGTTCAAGAGATCCGAATTCTTTGTAATCGAGTCCGCAATACTGGCAACCCGGATAAAAGAAGCGTTGAAAAACGGTAGAGATGAAGTGGCGAAAAGAAAATTCCTCGAGCTTAGTGATTATGTAGAAAAATGTCGGCGAATCGCCCCTCACTCAGGGGACCTAAACCTGATGATAAAAATAAAAAATCTCTTCAAAAATGAGATGAGGCATTGAATTGAGAAAAATTGGATGGTGCATAACAGGGGCAGGATATTTTCTTCAAGAAACATTCGATGTCATGGAGAAACTAGCAAGAACGCATTCGGTGTCGTGCTTCATAACTTCAGCTGGAGAAAGAGTCGTTCGCATTTACGAGCTCCGGCAAAAGCTGAACAAGATTTGCCCTAGCAATTACTACCGAGAAGTAATCCTTGAAAGCGAGCAGGAGCCCTCCTTCCCGATAGCGGGACGCTTCCTAAGAGGAACCTACGATGCTCTAATCGTTTCACCTGCGAGTGCGAATACGGTTGCAAAAATTATCGCTGGAATCGCTGATACCTTAGTCACAAACGCCATCGCACAGGCTGAGAAGGGAGGAGTACCGATAATAATTGTTCCGAGTGATCAAATTGGTGTTAAAAAAACAAGACTTCCGTATGTGATAAACCGAGAAATTTGTCTGAAGTGCGAGGCGTGCACGATAATTACTCTTTGCTTATATGAAGCAATAGTTCTCTCGGACGGCCTGCCAAAAATAGACCTTACCAAGTGTGAAGGGTGTGGCGTTTGCCTCAAAAAGTGCCCCCATGGCGCGGTCACTTTTGGCCAAAGAGTTACAGTTGCCCCCAGAAAAATTGATATCGAAAACGTCAAGAAGATGCGGAAAAACAAAAACTATGTTGTACTCAATAGTCCGAAAAAGATTCCAAAAACTCTGAGTAAAGTTCTATGAGTGATACCTATGAGTAAGAAAATCTTGTTGGTAACTGCAGAGCTCGCTGAAAAGCTCGTTTGGAGATACGCCGCCGAGAGCGCTCTAGCTTCTGATGTGAAAGTTCTGCCCATCTCCGTCGCATCATTCATGACTTCCGAGCTTCTGATAAATGAATTAAAAAAAATCAAATTGAATGGCCTCTCGATGATCCTCGTTCCGGGACTAGTGAGATCCGACTTGAAGAGTGTAGAGAAGGAGATTGGGTTGCCTACTTTTAAGGGGCCGAAATATGCCGCAGATATCCCCCTCGTGCTGGACAATCTAGATAGAATAGAGCTTTCAAAAGAGAAACCAGCATGCGAGCTCCTAAATTCTGAAATCAAAGCCTCAATAGGAAAACAAATAAAAATGGCCGAAGAAGTCGCTAAAGAAAAACTTTCTGAACCCCATAATTTCTTGATTGGGAATGGCAAGACAGCGGTTGCAGCTGGTAAAGATTTTCCCCCGAGGGTCATCGGGGAAATAGCCGATGCCCCTCTCCTTTCAGATGAGAAAATCATCGAAGTCGCCAGACGATACCTCGAAAGCGGGGCTGAAATCATTGATATCGGAATGCTCGCGGATAGGGAGATGGCGGATGAAATTCCGAGGCTCGTATCCACCCTAAGGGATAATTTCGAGGTCCCGATAAGTATCGACACTTTTAACAAAGCTGAAATCAAAAAAGCCATCGAATGTGAAATTGATTTAATCTTAAGCATAAACGGGGCCACCATCGATGAATTCCAAAATCTTGATGTACCCGCTGTCCTCGTCCCAATAGATCCCAAACGTGGTCATTATCCACGCGCGCCAACGGAGAAAGCCGAGTATTTAATGAAACTGGTGGGAAAATCGGAGAAACTCGGATACGAACGCGTGATAGCCGATCCCATTCTAGAACCCGTTAACCGGGGATTTGCCGAGTCCTTGCTGTCCTTCTACGAGTTGAGGGGACTTAACCCAGAACTCCCGATCCTGATGGGGGTAGGAAACGTGATTGAGCTTTACGATGCAGATTCAATTGGCATGACTGCTTTGCTTGTTGGAGCTGCAAGCGAACTAGGGGTAAATTTAGTGCTCACCGTGGAAGCGAGCGATAAAACCAGGGGAAATGTTGCAGAGGTCAGGAAGGCGAGAGAGATGATGACGATATCGAAGCTAAGGTCCACCGTTCCCAAGGATTTGGGGTTGGACCTGCTGATCCTGAAGGAAAAAAGAAAGGTTTTCGACCTATATAATAAAAACGTCGAGAAGATGGCAAAGGCAATCCATGCATCGGCAAAGAGGAAGTTTAAGCTTGATCCAAAAGGTTTCTTCAAAATTTTCGTCGACAAATCTGAGATAGTTGCCATCCTGTACGCTGGAAGAGACCCACAAATCGTGATAAGAGGGAAAACCGCCCAGGAGATATGCGACGAGATCATCGAAAGAGGCTTGATTGACGAAATCGAACACGCCGCATACTTGGGGCGCGAACTCCAGAAAGCCGAAATTGCTATGAAATCAGGCAGGAGCTATCTGCAGGAGAAAGAGCTTTTTTGAAGTACCCACAAGGAAAAGATGAAAAATCAGATTGACTTTACGAAGGGATGAATTGATGAGAGTTTTGGGCATAGATCCTGGGACAAGGAGTTTCGATTTATGTGGGCTGGAAAATGGGGAAGTGTACTTTGAGGAGATTTTAGACACCCCTGAGGTTGCTAAAAAACCGGAGCTGTTGATCGAAGCTACTGAAAAAGCGATGCCACTAGATTTGATAGCCGGCCCCTCTGGATACGGCGTCGAGCTAACTTATCTGCGAAATTTGAATATCCAAACCCTGAGGGACTGGTATCTCACATACATACTCCTCCTGAAGAAGGAAGACTTGGAGGCTGCTTTAAAAAAAGGTGACGTCGGAATAATGGTCTATTCAGCTATGACTGAAACAGCGATGGAGATGAAGCGCAGGGGTTGGCCGGTCTGTTACATTCCAGGCGTGATCGAACTCCCCACAGTGCCCGCACACAGAAAAATCAACAAGCTCGACATGGGGACGGTTGACAAGATGTGCATCGGCGCCCTTGGGGTTTATGACCAGGCGAAAAGGCTAAACATTCCATACTCCGAGGTCTCCTTCATCCTTGTTGAGATGGGCTTTGGTTATAACTCAGTTCTTGGTATAAGTGAAGGAAAAATTGTCGATGGGATCGGCGGAACCACGGGCGGAATCGGATTTCTAACTGCGGGCGGCATGGACGCGGAGCTCATGCAGCTAGTCGGGAACTGGGAAAAAGTGGATATGTTTACGGGTGGTGGAATTTCCGTGTCTGGCAAGCTCTCCCCCGAGGAGCTGATCAAATGCGTAGACGCCGATGAACGCTGTGAAGTGGCGTGGGGGGCAACGATCGAGGGTATAGTGAAGAGCGTCGCTTCGACTATGGCCACGGTCCCCCGTCCCAAAGAGATTTTGATTTCAGGCAGGTTGACGAAAATCGAAAGGGTTAAGGATGAACTGCTAGAGAGGCTTGGCAAATTCGCGCCAGTGAAGAGGATCGGGTGGCTTCGGGGAGCGAAAAGGGTCAAAGAATCGGCTCAAGGATACGCGATCGTCGCTGATGGTTTGGCAGGGGGTAAATTTTCAGAGCTCATCGAGTGGATGGATATCAAAAATGCGAAAGGTACAGCGTTGGACCATATCTATCATCCTAAAGGAAAAAACATAAGACAAAAATTGGAGGAGAAAATTCCTTTTAGGCCTTGATCTCCACCTTAGCTCCTCTATTGTTTGACCTGACCACTTTTAAGCTAGCTTTGTAGTTTTTACCTTTCAAGAACTCCAAAATTCTTTCTTTGAATTCCTCCGCCTGAGCCTTACCATCAACCAACCCATAAACCGTCGGACCCCAAGAGCTCTGTCCAGCCCCGTATGCTCCATCCTTCAGCATCCGATTCACGATATCAGAAGCTACCCGACTTCCAAACACGCCTCCTTGATAGGAGGAGAAAGCTCCCCCAACGAGCCTTTGCACCTCAGTTAAAACCTTCCCAAAACCTTCTATGTCACGTTCCACAATGGATGGCAGCATTTTCATAACGAGTGAATGACAAATCCTCCGGGCAATATCGGGCGAAGCTGTTATTTGCTTGAATAGTTCCTCCTCAGTTTTTTCATCAAGACCTCTCTCAATCTCCGGTGTAACGATTACGAAGTGCCATTCTTCAGGAAAATCATGTCTGAAGATTAGTGGCGGAAAATTCCCCTTCTTGATTCCCCCATCCACGATGAACCCACCCTCCATAAAAGCGTAGGTTCCCACACCAGAATTTTTTCCCCTGCCCATTTTCTCTGCAAGCTCAACGGATGAAGCCTTCGCCCCAAAGAGCTTCGTGATAGCTGTTGCCACCGCCAGCGTCAGTTGGGTCGTGGAGCCCAGCCCTACGTGCATCGGGATGCTCTCAAGTATGTTTATTTTGACCTGATGTGGAATGTTGTAAATTTGTATCACTTTTTCTGCAATCTTTCTTGCTTGTTCTGCATCCCTTTCCGGCCCAAGTACTTCAAGCCCCTCGCTTTTCTCGGCGAAGATTTCATACCCGGGTCCCTCTATCGCTAAACCCACTGAACCATAGCTGCGACCCAAGCTTCTGCTGAGATCAATTATCCCGAAATGCAACCGCGAGGGCGTTTTAATGTGGATTCTCAATATATCACGCTTGCTCATCTGGAAATAATCACTAACTACGGGGAACTCCCAAATTTTTTTTCACCCGCCTCACAGCTTCGACCATATTTTTCAGCTTTTCAGTCGCTATCCTCTGCCCCGTGTCGTCTTTAAAGTACTCTCTCATCCCCCCAAATCCGCAATCTGGATCTATGAGTAACCTCTCGAGCCCGAACCTCCTCCCTCCCTCGAGGATCAACCTCTCTATATCATCTACCGATTCGACTGCTTCCGCCCATTGTGCCTTTCCCGCTCGAATGTCCAAGAGAAGCTGTGGGTCTGGTGTTGAGCTCACACAGCCGAAACCTATCATTTTGTCAGCTTTCTCTAAAATGTCCTTGGAATAGGATTCTAAGTTGGCTGAAAAGTCCTTGAAGCTGTGATCTAAAATTAGAGCTTTCGATTGGATGAGGATGTCCGTGACAGTGGAAACGTCGCCGCATACGTGAACCGAAGGGAGGGCGCTCTTTATCGCTTTTATGGGCTTATTGATCGCTTCGATTAGCACATCTGGCTCTATTCCAAGCCATACGGCATAACCCAAAGAAGGTTCATCGATCATTATCAGCCCCGCCCCCGCTTTGTCGTACCATTTCGCGAGTTCAACCACGATGTTGGAAAAATCTAGGATAAAATCTGGGTACTCTATTGCATGATGTTTTTCGGAAACCTTCGCCACGGAGGAGAGGGTGATTGGTCCTGTGATGGGTATTTTAATCCCGTCGACCTCTTCGGATGGATTCTTTTTGAGGTAATCTTGAGCGAATTCCAAGAACTCGAGGGTTATGGGCCTCTTTGGAACCTCTAATGCGCCGGTAATCCAAGCCTCCCCCCCAATCATTTCGATTCCACATTTTTCCTTTGCCAACGGTTCTAGAAACATTAAATTCATGTCCAGGAGTTGCCCATAACAGGGAAAATTTACCCCAGCTTCGATCTGATCTGTAAGCGCCCTACGCATGTTGTCCAAAGAGTGTTGTAAGGGAAAGCTACCGACCACAGTCGTTTTTAGTTCCCCATATGGTATGTTCATTTACTTTACCTTTCCATATTCGCTACAAGTTTGCGTATGTTCCATTTTTGTTTAAATCTTCTGCTGATAGCTTTCCCACAACTTGCACAAATCATTTTTACGGATAAGCTAAAAATACCCCGCTTTACATTAGAACTAGAGAAAGGATGAGATGAATTACATGAAAGTGATTTTGATAAGTGGAAGGACGACAAAACAGGGCATAAGTTTAGAAATGGGTAAAACTTCTGAGGAATATTCCAACAACGTCGCCGTGATCATGATGAATGAAAATGATATGAAAAAGATCGGTGCCAAAGAGGATGAACATGTAGAAGTTAGAACCAAATTCGGTTCAGCCGTCGTCAGATGCAAGGAGTCGAGAATAGACCGCGGAATTGCTTTCATGCCCTACGGGCCCTGGGCAAATATGATGATAAGCGCGGATACCCAAGGAACCGGGATGCCGAATTACAAGGGCGTTGAGGCGAAGATTTCAGCAACGGACAAAGATGTACTGACGATCGCAAATGTCATAGAACGGATAAAGGAGATTAAATGATTTACAAAAACATCGTGTGCACCCTTTGCGGATGTCTTTGTGATGACATAGAGGTTGTAACGGAGGGTGAAAGGGTAGCTGATGTTAAAAATGCTTGTGAATTCTCCAGAAGTAAATTTTTAAATCATGCCAAAGATAGAGCCAAACATCTGATAAAGAAAAATGGGAAACTCGTTGAAGTGCCTATAGAAGAAGCTTTGGGTGAAGCAGCGGAAATTTTGAAGAAGGCCGATTTTCCATTGATATACGGCCTAAGCTCAACCGAAACCGACGCCCAGAGAATGGCTGTCGAGCTCGCCGAGTTGATTGGGGCATCCATAGATAACACGACTTCAGTCTGCCATGGGCCAACGATCCAAGCTGTCCAAGATTGCGGAGCTGCGAAATGCACGTTAGGGGAGGTCAGGAACAGGGCTGACCTAGTGATTTTCTGGGGATGTAACCCGGCAGAAGCCCACATCAGACACGCGACGCGATACTCGATAACCCCAAGAGGTCTCTACACTGAAAGTGGAAGGAAAGGTCGGGAAATAGTGCATGTGGATGTGAGGGAAACGAAGACCTCAAAGATGGCCGATATTTTTGTAAAAGTTAAGCCCGGCCGAGACTACGAATTACTTTCGGCATTCAGAGCGGCGGTCAAGGGATACGATGTGGGGGATGTTGCAGGGGTGCCCTCTGAAACCATCACGCAGCTTGTGGAAAAAATGAAGAGCTGCAAGTTCGGGGTGATATTCTTCGGCCTAGGTCTTACCATGACGGGGGCGAAACACATGAACGTCAACGCGGCTCTCCGCCTCGTCAGGGATTTGAATGACCACACGAAGTTCACCATAAACCCCATGAGGGGCCACGGTAACGTGTCTGGTTCCAACGACGTGATGACCTGGTGCACTGGCTATCCCTTTGCGGTCAATTTTTCCAAAGGTTACCCAGTCTATAATCCAGGCGAGTTCTCTGCGGTCGATATTTTGGCCCGCAGGGAATGTGATGCCGCACTCATAATAGCCTCCGACCCCGTTGCGCATTTCCCTGCCCAAGCTTCCGAGCACTTGGTTAGAATCCCGACGATCGTGATCGACCCAAAAATCAACCTCACGTCCCTAATCGCTAAAATTGTAATCCCCTCGGCGATAGCTGGGATTGAGTGCGATGGGACCGCCTACAGGATGGACGGAATCCCCCTAAGGCTCAAAAAAGTTATCGATTCGGAATTCTTACCCGACAGAGAAATTTTGAAAAAAATTATTGAGAGGGTGAAGGCTTGATCATCAAGAACGGCACCGTCTACGATCCCTTGAACGGGATAGATGGGGAAAAGAAAGACCTATTCATCAAAGATGGAAAAATAGTCGAGGAAGCTGATGGGAAGGAAATAGATGCCTCCGGGCTAATCGTCCTACCTGGAGGCGTGGAGATCCACACCCACATCGCTGGTTCTAAGGTTAACCTCGGGAGGTTATTCAGACCTGAGGATCACAGGAAGGATCCTGTTTCGAGGACAGGGGTCACGAGGGGCGGAGTTGGGTACACGGTCCCCACAACATTTGTGACGGGATATAGATACGCGAAGCTCGGTTACACGACCCTGATGGAAGCCGCTGCACCCCCCTTAGGCGCGAGGCACACACACGAGGAGCTAAACGACATCCCAATCGTGGACAAGGGGTGTTACACACTCATGGGTAACAACTACTTCGTCTTGAGGTACATCAAGGAGAAGGACTTTGAAAAGCTCAAGAACTTCGTCGCGTGGCTCCTAAAGGCGACAAGGGGGTACGTCATAAAGATAGTGAACCCGGGTGGGGTGGAAAACTGGAAGTGGGGCAGAAACGTGAACAGCATCGATGACAGGGTCGATAATTACGAAATAACTCCTCGAGAGATACTCACTGGTCTAGCAAAGGTCAACGAGGAGTTGAAGCTCCCCCACCCCATCCACGTTCACTGCAACAATCTTGCGGTGCCTGGAAATTTCGAAACCACCGCAGAATCGATAAATGCGGTCAAGGAAAGGATTCATATTACTCACATCCAGTTCAACTCCTACGCCGGGGACAGTTGGGCGAAGTTGGCCTCTGGGGCAGCCGAGCTCGCGAAACGAATAAACCAGCGTGAAAACGTGACTTGTGACATGGGGCAAGTCATATTCGATGACGCCACCACCATGACGGCCGACGGTCCAATGCAATACGGCCTTTACAAGAAAACCGGGAACAAGTGGTATAATTCGGATGTGGAGATGGAGGAGGGCGCTGGAGTAGTCCCGCACGTTTACAAGGCTAAGAGTCCCGTTAATGCCGTTCAGTGGACAATCGGGTTGGAGATGGCTCTGTTAGTTAAAGATCCGTGGAAGTTATGCATGACCACCGATCACCCCAACGGTGGCCCATTCTATCACTACCCGGAAGTCATCTCCTGGCTGATGAGCAAGCGGGCACGCGACCAGATGTTGCAGTCCGTCCACCGCGTTGCTTCATCCAGAACTGGTCTCGGGGGAATAGACAGGGAATATTCGCTGTCCGAAATTGCCATAATAACGAGGGCAGCCGCTGCCAAGCTCTTGGGACTCAAGCAGAAGGGACACCTAGGCGTAGGAGCCGATGCCGATGTAGCTATTTACGAGTTCAGGAGGGACGATATAAAGCGCTCTTTCTCGAAGGCGAAATACGTGATCAAGGATGGGAAAATCGTTGTAAAGGATGGGGAGATAGTTGAATCCCCCCAAGGTAGAACTTATTGGGTAAACGCTGGGGGCGAGGTGACGGAAGAAATGAGGGAAGCCTTCTCGAAGTACTACACGGTTGCCTTAGAAAATTACCCCGTGCAGGACGAGTACCTGCCCAGAGGGGAGATGATATCGTGCGGATAAACGGAGTGGAAATCGAAGATACATTTGCTGAAGCCTTCGACATGGTCGCTGGGCGCTTGCTGATAACGGCGAAAAACAAAAAGTGGGTTTTGCACGCTGCGAACACCACCACAGGATTTGCCACTTCAGTCATAGCGTGCGGAGCTGAAGTAGGGATAGAGAATCTTGTGAGAGCCAAAGAAACCCCAGATGGAAGACCCGGAGTGAACATCCTAATTTTAGCCATGTCCGAAAAGACTCTCGAGGACCAGCTCATGCGAAGGGTTGGTCAATGCATAATGACTTGTCCTACAACGGCTTGCTTCAACAACTTGGAGGAGGGTGAGAAGGAAATAAACATCGGCGGGAAGTTGAGATTTTTCGGAGACGGCTATCAGATTGCCAAGCGGATCGACGGCAGGAGGTTTTGGAGGATTCCCGTCATGGAAGGTGAATTCTTGGTCGAGGAGAAGTTCAAGATCCGAAAAGCCGTAGGAGGGGGGAACTTCCTGATTCTGGGGAGAGACGCCGACTGCGTGCTTGAGGCTGCGGAGAAAGCAGTCAAAGCTACAAAAGGAGTTAGGAACGTGATAACTCCATTCCCTGGTGGTGTGGTGAGGAGCGGCAGCCAAGTCGGGTCGAAGTACAAGTTCATGAGGGCCTCGACGAATATTTCCTATTGTCCGACCCTGAGATCTGTGGTGAAGAGCAAAATACCAAAGGGAGTCAACTCTGTCCTAGAAATAGTGATAAACGGGTTGGACGAAGAAAGCGTGGGAAAAGCCACGAAGGTGGGAATCGAAGAAGCCTGTAGCGTGGACGGGATAAAGCTCATTTCGGCCGGAAACTATGGGGGCAAGCTGGGTAAACACTTGTTCTACCTTCACAAGCTCTTCGAGGGTGGCCGATGATTGACCTCAAACCCAAAGTCGAATTCAAGGTGCCGGTTGAGGCCGAATGCATCTCGCCTGATGTATTTTCGGGCAAGTCTGTGGAAGAGTTGAAAAGTCTTGAGCTGTGGTGGGGAAATAAGAAGAAGAAATTGGCAGATGTCTTCAATATCGAACAGGTCTCGGAGGGTACGGAGGAGATAGTTATCACTGGCGATGTCAGCAAAGTCAAGCATGTTGGGGCAAAGATGAGTAAAGGCAAGGTGGTAATCGAGGGAAGTGCTGGAATGCACCTTGGCCGGGAGATGGAAGGAGGAGAAATAACTGTTCACGGAAACGTCGGGGATTGGCTCGGGGCCGAGATGAAAGGGGGGCTGATAAGGGTCAAGGGTAACGCCCGAAACCTCGTTGGCTCTGGCTACAGAGGTTCTAAAGTCGGGATGAAGGGTGGAACGATTGTAATTGAATGCAATGCCGGAAGCGAGGTCGGAGAATTGATGAGGAGGGGCACAATCGCCATCCTGGGCAAGCTAGGGACCTTGACTGGTGCACTCATGACGGGTGGATCGATCGTTTGTTTCGGCAATATCGGAGAGAAAGCTGGCGCCGGGATGGACAGGGGAACCATCATAGCTTTTAATCGCCCGAAGCTACTGCCGACCTTCAAACATAGCTGCACCTACAACCCGACTTTCATCAGAGCCTTTCTACTGGGACTGAAAAAATATGATTTACCCATCAAAAAAGAACACATCGAGGGCCTCTACGATAGGTATAGCGGAGATGTTGCCGCTTTAGGAAAGGGGGAGATACTGGTCTGGAAAGGAGGTAAGACATGATAAGCGTGAACGAAAGGGCTTCAAAAATAATAGATGAGATGATTCAAGGTCGGGAAGAACTAGGGGTTGAAGTCCTCAAACTAAAAAATGGAGCCGTAGTGATTGACGCTGGAATCAAGGCGCGGGGGAGCCTAAAAGCTGGAAAGTACTTCTCTGAGGTGTGTCTAGGGGGCCTTGGTAGTGTTAACCTTTGTATGGAAGAAAGGCCCCATGTCCACGTGAATGTGGATCATCCAGCGATATCGTGCATGGCTTCTCAGTTCGCCGGGTGGGCGATAAAAGTTGAAGATTACTTCGCGATGGGCTCGGGTCCTGCGAGAGCGCTGGCGAGAGTTGAGGAAAAGCTGTTTCGAGAACTGAAATATGAAGATAAGTGTGAGAAAGCGGTCATCACACTCGAGACAAGAAAAATACCCGACGAAAAGGTAGCAGACTTCATCGCCCAAAAATGCAGGTTAAAGCCCAATAATCTCTACATCCTAGCCGCTCCGACCGCGAGCGTTGTTGGAAGTATCCAAATATCAGCGAGGATCGTGGAAACCGGCGTGCATAAGTTGCATGAGCTCGGGTTCGACATGGGAAAAATAATCTGCGGGAGCGGGAGCGCCCCCATAGCGCCGGTGGCCAAAAACGATCTCGAAGCGATGGGGAAAACCAACGACTGCGTGCTCTATGGTGGGAGAACGATGTACTTCGTGGATGCCGACGACTCCGAGGTTGAGAAGATAATAAACGAGGTCCCATCCAAAGCTTCCAAGGATTATGGGCTGCCGTTTCTAGAACTCTTCGAGAAATATGATAGGGATTTCTTCAAAATCGACCCCAAGCTCTTCTCCCCAGCCGAGATTACCGTGAGCAACACTAGGACTGGGAGCGTCTTTCACTCTGGGGGAACAAACGAAGAAATACTGAGAAAATCCCTGGGTGCACTTGTTTGAAAAATATCGGGATCTTCACGTCTGGCAAAAGCGATTGGAACGTTCAGCAGTTGGAAGGGGAGGTTAAGAAAAAGGGAATTAGCTGCGTAACCTTTCCTCTTTCAGAACTCGTGGCTAGGTTAGATGGCAAGCCCCGGGTTTCCTGCAGGGGGTACGACCTCGAAGAGTTTGATGCTTTGATCGTTAGGTGGGTGCCGAAGGGGTCAGCGGAGCAGTTAATCTTCAGGATGGATGCTTTACACAGGCTTGAAAATTTGGGTATTAGGGTAGTGAATCCCCCGATCGCCATCGAGAGGTGTGCTGACAAATTTTACACCAGTTCCTTGCTTGAAGATGCGGGAATCCCAACCTTACCAACCGTCGTCACCGAGAAACGTAGTGAGGCGATGAAGGCATTTGAAGAATTCGGGGACGTTATCGTCAAGCCCCTCTTCGGCTCCCTCGGTGCTGGAATGCTTCGAATAACCGATCGGGACTTGGCTTATAGGACTTTCTCGGCTCTGGAATTCGGAAGATATGTTTATTTTATCCAGAAATTCATTCCCCACAATAATCGGGATATAAGAGCCTTGGTGATCGGCAACGAGGTTCTAGCGGCCATGAGGATAGGGGAAGGTTGGAAAACGAACGTTTCAGCTGGGGCTAAGGTTGAGCCGTACGAGCTCGACGACGAATTAAAAGAAGTTGCTTTAAAATCGGCTGAGATTTTGAAGTGCGAGTATGCAGGTGTGGACATAATCAAAAATGGGGATAAATTTTACGTTGCCGAGATAAATGCCATCCCAGGTTGGAAGGGGTTACAATCGGTGACTCGGATAAATATCGCTGAAAAAATAATCGACCATTTAGTAGGACAATAGTCAACTTTGAAAACTTCTACTTTTCAATTTCCATGAGCTTCTTTTTCGAGAGGAGCTCGCCCATTCTGCCGTGAGGCCTCCTCAACACTGAGTCTTCACTTTTTTCTATTTCGCGTGCTTCATCACATAACTTTGCAGCTGCGCTCATCATCTCATGGGCGGCGGCCACGATAGGTATGTATTTTTCCCTTTCCTTGACTTTGAAACAGCCTTCGGCGCTTACACCTGAAACTTTCTTAGCTATTTCAAAGGCCGCCATCGCCTTTGCACGCGCATAGGGATTTCCAAATTTTGCCGCCCCCACGGCTTTATCTCGATTGACGATTACTCTCGGCAGATATGACTTGCCGGACTTTATGCCCTCGATTGCTTTATCAGTCTCCTCAAAAATAACCCGGAAAGCGCCCGTTACCGAAAGAACCTTGATTACATCTGCATTAAAGAGCGACATCTCGATGGGATCGAGAAATTCCCTTCGCGCGCCTAGCATAGAGTCTGCCTCGACGAATATGTAGCCAAAGCCCGCCTTCTCAAGTTCCCCAGCGATCTTGGCCCCTGGGGCATCGCCGATGATCACGCAGGGTTTGCCTGATTTCTTGAGGATTTCTCTGGCCTTCGAAGGTCCCGGAAGAGCGGGATTCGGACTTATCGCTATGATCAGTTCGGGATTGAATTCAAGGATTTTTTCAGAAACCCCTTCACAGTCCTCCTCGGTTATTTTTGGTCCGGACGCCACAACCCTAAAGTCAATGTCCTCCCTTTCTGCCCGCTCATCAAGCATCAGGTCCAACATGGCGGAAGTACCGATGTTCCCCAGCTTGACTAGCCCTATCCTCACCTTTTCGACCATGAAATCAAAACCTCTAATCTAAACGTGCCTTTCATATTTATAAATTCAGGTTAAACCTATGACTTGGTGATTTTGGTGGATGAACGGCATGAAGATTTGTGGAGATCTCTTAACGATCGTCGAGCTCTGGACCAAAGGTATGATTCGGGTAGAATCTTTTGCTCCATGTGCTCGACGCCACTAAGGGTAGCTGTCGATGCATATCTAATGTTTCTCGAGACGAATTTGTTAGATCCCAAAATCTTCCCGAGCGCGAAGTCGCTAGAAGAAGAAGCGATACGGGAAATCGGCAAGCTGGTTTCAAACCCCGAGGCAGCCGGCTACATAACATCCGGAGGAACCGAAGGAAACATAGTTGCCCTCTGGGTCGCAAGGAAGCTACTGAAACGGAAAAATGTGGTTGCGCCTTCTTCCGCACATTACTCGGTAATCAAGGCCTGCGATCTTCAGCAGCTCGAGCTTACCTACGCGGCACTCGATGAGACCTATCGCGCCAGTGTCGACAGCATAATGGAAAATGTTAACAAAAAAACCCTAGCCATTGTTGCTACGGCGGGTACCACAACGCTTGGCTTAGTGGACCCCATCAAGGAGATCGCTGAGATTGCCAGGGACTTCGGCTGTTTCTTCCATGTAGACGCATCGTTCGGAGGGTTCGTCCTTCCATTCATCCAAGGTGCCCCTCCTTGGGACTTCAGCGTAGATTCTGTCTCATCCATCACAGCTGATCCCCACAAGATGGGTCTTGCTCCAATACCTGCGGGCTCTATTCTCTTCCGTGAAAAGAGTTGGCTTGAAGCCATTAAAAGCGATGCGCCCTACCTGAATAAATCAAGCCCAACCCTCTTAGGTACAAGATCGGGTGCATCTGCAGCTGCGGTATGGGCCCTCCTCAACTCATTAGGGTACGAAGGTTATCAAAAGATAATTAAGCGGTGCATGGACCTCACCCGAAAGCTAGCAGATGGCATTCAAAGAATAGACGGTTTAGATCTAGTGGTAGAACCCGAACTCAACATCGTTGCCGCTAAATCGGATGTTCTCAATTTACGCGATGTTTGTGAAAAACTCCAAACAAAAGGCTGGCTAGTATCCATGAGCAGCCAGCCACCGAGCATCCGACTCGTGGTGATGCCCCATCATGATCCCGAACACATAAACTCGTTTCTAGTCGACCTAAACGAATGCTTGGAGGAACTGACTTGACCCTACTTCTCGTCAGCCCAAGGGATATCAACGAAGCTCTAGCTGCCGTCAGGGGGGGAGCCGACATCCTTGACATCAAGAATCCGGAGGAGGGATCACTTGGCGCCAACTTTCCATGGATTATAGCCGAAGTTAGACGAGCCGTACCCGCAAGCATCCCAATCAGCGCGGCAATCGGAGATTTCCCGAATTTGCCTGGGAGTGCTGCCTTGGCGGCGTTCGGTGCCCTTGGGGCAGGAGCGAGCATAATAAAAGTCGGATTAAAAGGCCCGAAGGATGTAAAAAGCGCCGTTTACCTTGCAAGGCAAGTTGTAAGGGCAGTTAAAGGCACCGATGGTTCAGCAAAGGTTGCTGTATGCGCTTATGGTGACTATCAAAGAGCTGGGACGATTGACCCCCTCCTGATACCTAGGATAGCAAGCAAATGTGGAGCGGACATCGCAATGGTTGACACGGCGATAAAGGATGGTCAACCGCTCACGGATTTCATTCGAGAAGGTGATTTGAAAGCTTTCATCAATAAAGCACGTTCCCATGGCCTTCAGGCCGCTTTTTCTGGCTCTTTGGGGTATAGGGAAGTGCGAACGCTGAGACTGCTGAATCCGGAGGTGATTGGAGTTAGAGGAGCTGCCTGTGAAAGAGGAGACAGAAAAAAAGGCAAGATATCTGAAAGGCGTGTTCGGCGGCTGAAAAAGCTCTTGGGGGCTTAGCCTTGCGCATCTTGATCCTTGAAAGCATGTCCGGAGGCTTCCATCCCGAGATTGATAACCGATTGCTTCCTGAAGGGTTCGCCATGCTGAGGACCATGGTAAACGAGTTCAGTAAGGCAGGCTTTGACGTCATTACAGTTCTTGGCAAAAGATTAGAAGGATTAGCGGATTGGTTGGACGCAGATGTGCATATAAATCGAGATGGGCTAAGCGAGGCTTTGAGATGCAGGCCTGACGCTGCACTGATTATAGCACCAGAGAAAGGGGGTGAACTCGAGCAAATCACTGCAAAACTGAGGAGATGGGGAGTAACCGTACTGGGGCCCAATGAGGAAGTTATACAGACTTGTGCGGATAAATGGCTTACACATCGCGCGCTCCGAGGGACGGTCCCGCAACCGAAGACATGGAGAACACCGCGCGATACCAAACAGCCGATCTTGATTAAACCGGCGGATGGAGTCGGCTGTGAAGGCATCAAGTTTGCCGCGGGTCCGTACAATGCCGGGGGAGTAATTTTTCAGGAGTTCGTTGAGGGGGAGCATGCCAGCTGTTGTCTACTGATGAAAGAAGGGAAGGGAGTCGTGCTATCTGTAAACAAACAGGAGATAGTGATTAAGCGGGGGCAATTCGAATACGCCGGTAGCGCAATCCCGTTTAAACACCCACTGGAAAAGGAGTGCGCCGGAATTGCCCTTAGGGCCGCTGAAGGTCTGGGACTGCATGGTTATTGCGGAGTTGACCTAGTCGTTGGCGAGGCCTCTTACTTCATAGAGTTAAACCCTCGAGTTACCACTTCCTTCGTCGCATTAGCGCAGGTGCTTCAAGCAAATCTCGCGAAGGTTGCGGTGGATGTGCTCGTTGATGGCGCGTCCATGCCCAAACTTCAACTCAAGGGGTGCTCCTTAGTGAGGATCCCGAAAATCAGAGGCGGCATAAGGGTAAACACCGAAAAACTTGACACGCTCCGAGAAATTTCGGGGATCGTGGCCCCACCCTTCGCGCCCGACGGAAATCCTCAGAGGGGATCCCCATTCGCCGTTGCAGAGTCCGGGAGTACCCCTAAAAGCGTGAAACGCAAACTCAACAGCACTTTAAACGAAGTTACCGCCCTTCTGGAAGTTGATAGAGATGCAATCACTTGGTCTTGATGTGGGAGGGGCAAACACTAAGGCGGTTCTCCTAAAGGATGGAGAGATGCAAAAACATTGGCTCAAGTATCTCCCGCTTTGGAAGGATAAAAAAGCGCTTGATTATTTCCTCAACGTTCTTGCAAAGTCTGCTCGCCCAAACGTTGTCGGAGCTACGCTAACAGGCGAGCTTTGCGATGTTTTTAGCAGCAGGCGTGAAGGAGTGGTTGAGATAGTTAAAGCCGTATGCAATGCATTCGGAGATGAAATTTGTCTTTTCATGTCATTGGATGGTACTTTGCTCACGCGCGATCAATCCCTCACTTCCCTCCAAAAACTTGCGGCTGCCAACTGGGTCGCGAGCACATTGGTGGTGGGGAAAAAGTATCCCAACTGTCTTTTCATAGACGTTGGAAGTACAACCACAGATATAATCCCCGTAAGAAGAGGTAAGCCAGTCCCCATCGGACACACGGATCTTCAAAGGTTAAGGGCGGGTGAACTCGTTTATATGGGAGTGCTCCGTACCCCCTTGCCCTGTATTTGCTCAGAAGTCTCACTCCGCGGGGGAAAAATTGGAGTCGCGGCTGAGAATTTTGCTATTGCTGCAGATATCTACAGGGTGCTCGGGATGATCAAGGAGGGAGATTACACGTGCGAAACCCCTGATGGTGGGGAAAAAGATAGGAAGGGCTGCATGCAACGCATTGCGAGAGTTTTCTGCAGCGATGTAGAGGAGATCGGAGAGGAGCAAATCCTCGAGGCCGCAAAGATTTTTCATGATAAACAAACGAATCACGTAGCTAGAGCGCTAAAAAAAGTCATTAGATTGCACAGGATTCCGAGGGGCACAAAAATTGTCATGGCGGGTCTCGGCAGGAGGATCCTCGCCGAGAAAGCCGCACGAGCCGCTGGGTTTAATGAAATCATCGACTTGGCAGCCATATATGGTGAGGAAGCCGCGTTAATGACACCGGCTTTCAGTGCTGGCCTATTGGCTACGGAGGCATTTGAGCATGGATGCCGTGATTAAGGTAGGTGGAAGCCTACAGGCTGACCCCGCGGCCTTAAGGAACCTCTGCAAAACCTTGAAGGAAGTTTCTGAACGCTACCGCCTGCTCATTATCCCTGGTGGCGGCAGCTTCGCGGATCTGGTGTGCAGAGTACAAACAAAGCATGGCTTCTCCGATCGAGCTGCCCATCGAATGGCAATTTTGACCATGGATATCTATGGGCTGATGCTTCATGATCTAATCGGGGGATCGGTCCTGACAGACATCCCCACGGGCAAAACACGGGAGTGTTCGATATTTCTTCCGTTCAAGACCATGGGGCACTCTCCAGAGCTAGAGCCCACATGGGGGGTAACCTCTGATTCAATTGCGGCGCTGGTTACCTCCAAGATTAGTTGCAAGAAGCTCCTTTTGGTTAAAATGGTGGATGGAATTCTCGCGCATGCACAACTCAAGAAGTCCGTTTCTACCCAAAGGCTTAGGAAAATGGACCAGCACCTTGTAGATCCAAAATTCCCGGAAACCTTGGAGCGCGCGGGAATAACATGTTGGATTGTGAACGGTAAGCATCCAGATAGAATCAAAATGATACTGGATGGAAAAGAGACAATCTGCACAAAAATATCGCTTGGGGTCTCGCCGTGAGGATCATCCCAGTTATAGACTTAATGCATGGCAAAGCCGTTCATGCAGTCGCAGGGAAACGAGAAAGGTATACCCCAGTGAAAAAAAGCGTCCTTGTGAGGCATCCTAGCACCTTATCAATAGCAAAGGCACTTCAAGGCCTAGGCTTAGAAGAGCTATATATTGCAGACCTAGATGCCATCTGTCAGATTGGTCATAATCATGATTTAATAGGACAAATCGTGGCCGAGACTGGAATGACGGTCATGGTTGATGCCGGTTTCCGGTTTGCAGACGAAGTGAGTGAGTATGTAGATGAAGGTGTAGAAAAAATTGTGCTTGCTACTGAGACCCTTGAATCGTTTGAGGAAATCCCCAAAGTGATCAATGACTACAAAGCACAGGTAATGGCCAGTATTGACATTAAATCCGGGCAGGTGATTGCTGAGTCGGACTCGATGCAAGTGCCGCTGGCAGAACTCATTCGAAAATTTGAGGATAAGGGAGCTTCGGAGATAATCATTCTATCCCTAGACCGGGTGGGTACCGAGAGGGGGCCAGATTTGGAGTCGCTGAAATTGGCGTTGCAATGCAAGAGCATGCCAATACTCGTTGGGGGTGGGGTGAGGGATATCGAAGATGTCCACTTATTATGCGCCCAAGGCGCTGCAGGCATCCTCGTTTCAACAGCACTTCATAAAGGCATAATCACAAAGAATGATATTGGTCGACTAAGTGAGATGGAAAAAAGTTCCAAGCGCTGACATTAGTTAAAAAAAGGAACTGCCTTTTTCTACGAATACAGCAATTTCCCGTACACCTTACTTGCACTATCGTACGCCTCTGCGATTACTCCATGCCTGCTTTTACCGAACTTCAAGACGCAGCAAATCGGCTTTCCTTTTATAATGATCGATCCAGGCCGGGGTATGTCAACGATGTCCTGAACCTTAGTGAAATCAGGAAGCTCAAAATCTCCCTTTGCGTACAAGATCAGCTTAACCGAGTAACCATCGGGCTGTCGATACTTTCCGAGTTCGCCCTTGCAGGATCGAATGTGTTCCTCAACGAGATTTATCCCGAGAAGTCCTGCGACGCAATCGATCGTGTTCTGAAATCTGGGATTTATCTCCATCAGGTATGGCCGGTCAGAAAGAACGAAATCGACCCCATTCGAGCCCACCAATCCGATTTCCTCACAAATCACCCTTGAATACTCGGCGATTTCGCCTTCAAACTCGGGTTTGTTTAGAGGTATCACGTTACCACAGTAACCAAATGGTCCGGGTACACCCAACCGTTTGTCGCCTATGACTTGCTCGTTAACCGTTAGACACTTGGCTTCATCACCGTTCGACAAGATAGATGTGCTGGCATCGATGCCTCGAATGTACTGTTGCACGTACAAACTCTCATTATCACCCACTAACAACACACTTCTAAAGGATCGCTCTAACTCATCCGGTGACCTAGCAAGCTTTATCCCGATGCCACCTCCTCCGAAGGCCGGCTTCAAAACAACTGGGTACCCGATATCCCGTGCGGCTTCTAATGCCTCATCCTGTTTTCGAACCCTACGTGTAAGCGGGTAGGGGATGCCCAGTTTATCCGCTATGCGAAAAAGTTTCTCTTTATTTTCGCATGTCTCCAAGCGGGTCGTGTCATTTCCAAATATTTTCGCCCTCTTTCCGAGCTCCCCAATAAAAGCGGAGTTGTGCTCCATACCCGATGTTAAAAGGATCGCATCGACATTATGGGCTTCAAGAGCCTGGAGCGAGAGCTGAAAGAGACTAGGTCCTTTCGAGCTTTTAGGCTGAACCTTTAACTTGGCGGATCTCATGGAAAATACGGCATCTGCACATTCCAGCAAATCGACGTCGCCAAAACAATCCACAGCGATAGTTTTCAAGCCGAGGGCCTTCGCCGATTTGACGATAGGCCTGGTGTTGACACCGACCACCATGATTGAATTAAAATGCAAAGTGGGCCTTGACGTAATCATCACCATTAACATTGTCTTGGTAAATGCTGTTTATAGAATGGTTGGAAGTTTTCAAAGTTGACTCGCCATTTATACTTATTCAAAATCTTCCGCTGACAAAAGCTCGATGTCTTCAGGTGAGCTCACCAAGTCCGTTAATGCCCCTTTCCCCCCATCCCTGTCCACAACAACTTTAACTCTGGGAAACATTCTCGTCAGTTTTTCTCTACCAGATCTACACGATATCGCGATTTCTTAGGATAGTTTGGAGACATTTCTTGCTAGG
>Ga0209991_10000110_pt1 | contig 35278 bp, 29 predicted proteins | sample ChitaG_FD_183167 | JGI IMG/M metagenome (GOLD analysis project Ga0209991, IMG submission 183167) | Deep subsurface microbial communities from South Pacific Ocean to uncover new lineages of life (NeLLi) - Chile_00310 metaG (SPAdes)... | ecosystem: Environmental > Aquatic > Marine > Oceanic >... | reverse complement strand
AACGATTGGGGTGTGGGCGAGCGATATCACTGCAGCTCAGCGCAGTTACTCGGGTGGGGCGGAGGCGCTCGGCGGCCCCGTTGACTCTCACGCTGTGCCACACTTGAGTTGAATCGCTGAACTGGAGGTATACGCATGCTGCAGCGAAACAAACGTCGGCTGATCGCCTCTCTGATGGCGGTCACCGTCGCCGCCGGACTAGCCCTGAGCGCACCGTCGGCGCTTGCGCAACCCGGTGTGGCCCCGGCGCCTGTCGACCCGTTCGCGCCGCCGCCAGCCAATCCGTTCGTCTTCCCGCCACCGCCGCCTGCGCCGGCGCCGGCGGCGCCCCCGGTCGATCCGCTGGCCGTGATACCCGGGCAGCCGCTGCCCATTCCGGCGGGCACACCAGCCGGGCAGAACCCGAACCCGTTCTTTGGACAGCCTCCTTTTGTGCCGCCGTCGTTCAACCCGACCAACGGGTCGATCGCAGGCGCCGCCAAGCCGATCTACATCAATTTCCAGCGGCCGATCGCCAACCAGAAGATGGCCCAGGACGCGATTCACATCACGTCGAATCCGCCGGTGCCTGGACGGTTCTACTGGGTCACCGACACCCAGGTGCGTTGGCGGCCCCAGGACTTCTGGCCGGCCGGCACTGTGGTCAACATCGATGCCGCGGGCACCAAGTCGAGTTTCAGCGTCCCCGAGCAGCTGGTCGCCACGATTGACGACAGCACTAAGGAGATGCAGGTCGTGCGCAACGGCGTGCTGGAGAAGACCATCCCGGTGTCGCTCGGTAAGTCTGGCTACGACACAAAGAACGGCACCTACTACGTGTTGGAGAAGTTCGCCGACATGGTGATGGACTCCTCGACATACGGGGTACCGATCACCGACGCAGAGGGATACAAGCTCAAGGTGCAGGACGCCGTCCGGATCGATAACAGCGGCATCTTCGTGCACAGCGCGCCGTGGTCGGTGAGCTCTCAGGGCAAGAGCAACGTCAGCCACGGCTGTATCAACATGAGTCCCGCCAATGCGCAGTGGTTCTTCGATAATTTCGGCAGCGGCGATGCGATCGTGATCAAGAACACCAGCGGTGGCATGTACACCCAGCCCGACGGTGCGTCGGATTGGCAAATGTTCTGACCGGGTAGCACGCGCTTTCCCGGCGGGTGGCGCGCGCCGCGTGCCACGATGAGCTCAGGCCGACGGCCGTCCCGGCCCTCGGCACTCAGCGAGGGTGGGCCGATGCCCGGTGAGAGCAAGGCGGTAGCGCGCACGGTTGCCGTGATCGCGTTGCTCCTGCTGGCCGTCGTCGCATTACGCGGTCATCTGCCAGGGGCTGAACCTGCTCCCGATCCTGGCGAACCGACGCCCCGCGGACAGGGCAGCGTCGTCGCTACCTTCGTCATGCTCGGGCTGTCGATCGCCATCATCGCCATCGGGATTGTCGCCCAGCTACGCCGCCGCCCGAGGTTGCCGACTGCGGGCGAGCTGTCGGACGACTCCCGCGGCGGGCGCATAAGGGTGCCATGGCGGCTGATGTTGATCGCGTCGGCCCTCCTGGTGGCCTGGCTGCTGGTGATGCTGCTGCTGCCACGGTGGGGGTCGGGATTCGATCTCGACGCGTTGCCGACGGCAGACCCCGAATCCATGGTTCTACCGGAAACTGATTCGGCCCCAACGGGGGAGGGTCAAACCGAAACGGCACTACCAGAACCCTCGGGTGACGGCGGTGAGTTATTGAGCTACCTCGGGGCAGCCACGATCGTGCTGTTCGCCCTCTTGATGATCGCGACGTTGGCCGGGATGCGGCGCGCCGGCACGACGATCCCTGTGCCCGCCGCGGAAGACACCTGGCCGGTCGCTCCGGAAGCCAGCGCCGATCTCGTGCGGGCGGCAGAACTCGGGCTGGCCGAAATCGGTGACCGAAGTCGCGATCCTCGCGAAGCGATCATCGCCTGTTATGCGGCGATGGAACGGGAGTTGGAGAAGTCGCCGGGCGCCACCCCGCGGGTTTCGGACACGCCCTCGGAGGTGTTGGCCCGAGCGGTCGAACACCGCGCGCTGCAGGCCCGCAGCGCTTCTGAGCTTGTCGAACTGTTCGAGGAAGCCCGATTCAGCCCGCACGTGATGAACGAGGGTCACCGTGCGGATGCCGTGCGGGCGCTGCGAGTAGTGCAGCGCGAATTGCAGGGCGCATGAAGCAACTGGTTATCTCCGGGGTCTGTCTGGTGGCTGTGGTGCAGGTGCTCGCCTTCACTGCGCTCGACCGGCATCTGGTGGTGGGGGTGACCGGCGTTGCGGTCGCCGGTGTGCTGGTCGCTGCGGGGTGGCTGCTCACTCATCACGCCGCCGATTCCGTTGAGGACGCCGCCACCGGCGATGCCGGGGCGTCCTTGCGCCGCTGGCTGGCCGGTACCGAGACGCTGATCGCCTGGTCGGAGGGGTCGCGCGCGGACTGGGACCGCCGCCTGCGCCCGATGTTAGCGCGGCAGTTCGAGCTGGCGGCGGGTCAGCGGAAAGCCAAGGACCCCAAGGCTTTCTACGCCACCGGGCGCATGCTGTTCGGCCAACAGCTGTGGCAGTGGGTGGATCCGGAGAATATCTCCCGGGCCGGGGGCCATGAGCCCGGGCCAGGCCGCGACACACTTAATGACATCCTGCAGCGCTTGGAGCGGCTATGACACCTGAGCCCGAGCTGGCGGCGACCACCGCGCTGTGCGAATCGGTACTTGATGAGATCGGCCGGGTGGTGGTCGGCAAGCGTCCGGCGCTCAACTTGATCCTGATCACGGTGCTTGCTCGTGGGCACGCACTTATCGAGGATTTGCCGGGGCTGGGAAAAACGCTCATCGCAAAATCTTTCGCCGCTGCACTCGGGCTGGACTTCACCCGTGTGCAGTTCACCCCCGACCTGTTGCCTGCCGATCTGCTTGGCTCAACGATCTACGACATGCAGGCGGGCCGATTCGAATTCCGCCGCGGCCCGATCTTCACCAACCTGTTGCTCGGCGACGAGATCAACCGGACACCGCCCAAGACGCAGGCTGCATTGTTGGAGGCGATGGCCGAACAGCAGGTCAGCATCGACGGGACGACCCACCGGTTGCCCGAGCCCTTCCTGGTGCTGGCAACGGACAATCCGATCGAGTACGAGGGCACCTATCCACTGCCGGAGGCACAACTGGACCGGTTCGCAATCAGGCTGGAACTGAAGTATCTGTCTGAGCAGGAAGAGGCCATGATGCTTCGCCGTCGCCTAGATCGGGGATCGGTTCGCCCAACCGTGCAGCAGGTGGTCGATGCCCACGATCTGCTGGCCATGCAGGAATCGGTGGAACAGGTGACGGTCCACGATGATGTATTGCAGTACGTGGTTTCGCTGGCCACCGCGAGCAGGCAGCATCCGCAGGTCGCCGTCGGCGTCAGTCCGCGTGCTGAACTCGATCTGGTGCAGCTGGCGCGGGCCCGCGCGTTGCTGCTCGGTCGCGACTACGTCATCCCCGAGGATGTGAAGGCGCTTGCGGTGCCGACGATGGCGCACCGGATCAGCTTGCGACCCGAGATGTGGGTCCGGCGGGTGCGGGGCTCTGATGTCGTCAACGAGCTGCTACAGCGTCTGCCCGTGCCCCGGGCGCGAGGGGCGCGATGACCTCTCCGGGTGATCACGCCGTCAAACCGGCTGGTGCCGTCACCGAGTTACGTTGGCAGGCATCCCCGCTGACCCGCTCGATCGCAACCTGTGCTGGCGTGGCGATAGCCTGTGCCCTGCTCACCGCCAGATGGGAGCTCATCGCATTCGCAGCGCCGATGCTCGGCGTGTTGTGCTCGCTAGGTTGGCAGCGGCCGGTGCCGACCGTGCAGGTGCGCGGGCAGCCCGGATTGCAGCGATGTTTCGAGTCCGAGCAAGTGCAAGTCAGGGTGTGGGCTGAGGCCGACGACGGCGGCGCGGTCGGCCTGGACTTCTCGGCGTTGCCTGGAATGGAACTCGAGGTGGTGTCAGAAGAAGAAGGGGATGTCGGACCGGGACGGACCGTCGCCGCGCGGGCGGCCCGCTGGGGCCGCTACCCGCTCCAGGCAACCGTGCGGGTACTCGGCTGCGGCGGTCTACTGGAGGGCACCGCCACGGCCAACGCAGCCGACGTGTGTGTGTTCCCCTTGGCTGCGCCGCAGTCCACCGAGATTCCGCGCACTGACCTGCTCGACCGGCTGGGGACCCACCTGACCCGGCACGCCGGTCCCGGCGTGGAGTTCGCCAGCATCCGACCCTATGTCCCCGGTGACCAGCTGCGAACGGTCAACTGGCCGGTCAGCGCCCGCCGCGGCGCGCTGCACGTCACCGAACGGCTGACTGACCGGGCCGCCGAAGTGGTAGTCCTTATAGACATTTATCCACAGCCACCCGGCCCGGCCACTGCCGCCAGCGATCGGTTGGCCCGCGGTGCGGCACAAGTGGTGCAGAGCGCGCTGCGCTACGGCGATCGAGCCGGCCTGGTGGCGCTCGGTAGCCGAACCACACGCTGGATGGGCGCCGACGTAGGCCAGCGGCAGTTCTATCGGATTCTCGACACGATCCTCGGCGTGTCCGACGCCTTCGAAAACGCGACGGGCACCTTAGCGCCCCGGCCCGCCGTACCGCCGGGCGCGATTGTCGTGGCCTTCTCCACCATGCTCGAGACGGAGTTCGCTTTGGCATTGATCGATCTGCGCAAGCGAGGTCATGCTGTGGTCGCCGTGGATGTGCTGGAAGGCAGCCCGCTAGAAGGCGAGCACGATCTGCTGGTCAACCGCATGTGGGCACTGCGGCGGTCCTTCATGTACCGCGATATGGCGACCGTCGGTGTTGACATCGTGGGCTGGCCCGAAGGTGCCACCCTCGACCAGGCGATGGCACTGATACCCGATCGACGGACGGGGGCTCCGCGGTGACCGCGATATCGGCGAAACTGTTGCTGCCCACTGCGTTCGGAGTGCTGATGGTCGGAGCAGCGGGGCACCGCGCGAGCCCGCCGGCACTGATCTTGACCGCCGCTGCGTTAGCCGCTGTGCTGGTCGCAGGGTGGTTGCGCCCAGCAGCCACTGTCGCGGTGCTGCTGACGGTGTTCACCGTCGTGCTCGCCGATCCGGCGCCGATGTACACCGCACTGGCCGGGCTTGCCGCCACCGCCTATCTGGTGCTGCGGCACGGTACGGGCGGGGCCACCGCGCCGACCATGTTCGCAGCCGTCGGCTTCGCCGCCGTCGTGACCGTAGCCGTGGCGGTACCGGTGCAGGTGCCGTGGCTGCCACTAGCGGCCCCGCTGGTAGTGCTAGCCGGATACCTGCTGTCACTCCGGCCGTTCCTGGCGCGCAGCATCTCTGACGTCCGGGCCTGATCCCCAACGCCACCACGAACAGCAGGTACTCGACGGTGACGGTGGGATAGACGACGGTGGGATATCGGTAGTGGGATTGCGGCCGCAGCTACAGTTGTAGACGCCGATCATCGGCGAGAAGGGCCTCGACCCGTTGGCCGAGTTGCGCCAATCCCTCCATTTCACTGTTGTCGAAGCGCTGCTGGGAAACGGTGTGCTGGAGCCGGGAAAGTTGATCGCCGATCGCTGATCTCTGTTCGGCAGTGCTGGTCCGCCACGTAACCTCATAAAGCAGCCGGAACAACTTCGACAGCACTTCCGGGTCGGCCGCACCGTACCGGCGGGGCTGAGATATCGCCAAGTCCAGCAGCTCCGCAAAATCCGGGTGTCGCAGCATCACTCGCGCGACCCCGTCATCGTCATACAAAACCTCAGGACCGAGGTGGCGTTGTGCCAGCTCACACAGCAATGACGAGATGTAACCGAGCGTGTGGATGGCAGTGGTGGGGTCGTTGATTCCTGCCGATAGGGCCTTGACCGCGACATCGGTCAGTTGCCGTAAGCCGTATCCGGCATCCTGCACCGGGATCCGTTCTGCTCCAGTACGCACGGCGGAGTCCACGCGCTCGCGGAGCCTTGCTAAAGGCTCGCCTACGAGTTCGGCTTCTGGTTCGGTCGACCAGGCGAAGGCGATCGTGGTGCCCTCGACCAGCCAGTGGCCGGGCATCCTTTCGAGCCACACCACGGCCTCGGCGGCTATCGCGGCCGAGAGCACCGACTGGGTCTTGATTCTGATCAGGAATCCCGACCGAAATACACTCCGTTTAATCGTTCTGACCCGCGGTTTTACGGGCCATAGCCTCGATACTAGGGTTGCATAACGCTTTTGGTCAAGATACCGACTTGACTCACCAAAACTGCCCGCGACCCTGCTCCCCTGGACCTAGCCGCGCTGCTGATGTCCTGGGAGCTGGCGCTCCGATCCGAGCGCAATTCACCCGCGACGATCAAGTCCTACGGGGACGGCGTGCGTGCGTTCCTGCGGTGGTGTGACGCCAACGGCCACACACCGGCGCTGGACCGCGACCTGGTGAAGACGTTCGTCGCTGATCTGCTCGACTCCGGGGCTGAACCGGGTACGGCGCACACGCGCCAGCGGGCGATACGAAGGTTCTCGGCCTGGCTCGAAGACGAAGGCGAGATCGACACCGATCCGCTGCTCGGGCTCAAGCCTCCCAAGCTCGACACCAAGGTAGTCGACCCGCTGTCCGACGACGAGCTGCGCCGGCTGATCAAGGCTTGTGGCGGCAAGGACTTCCGCGATCGACGCGATGAGGCCCTCGTGCGATTGATGGCCGAGACCGGTATGCGTGCGGGCGAAGTCTGCAGTCTGAGAATCGACGACGTTGATCTCAGCCGCGGACTGGTCACGGTGAGACGCGGCAAGGGCGGTAAGGGACGGATCGCTCCGTTTGGCCCCGACACTGCGAGGGCTATCGACCGGTACATTCGCGCGCGCCGCTCCCACCGACTGGCCGATACCTCCAAGCTGTGGCTCGGTGATCGGGGTGCGAGCCTGGGATATTCGGGGCTGGATAAGACGCTGAAGGGACGCGCCGTAGCGGCCGGCGTCGGGAACTTCCACCTCCACCTGCTGCGGAACACCGCGGCAACCCGGTGGCTGGCAGCGGGTGGCTCTGAGGGCGGATTGATGGCTGTCGCAGGCTGGTCTAACAGGAGCATGTTAGATCGGTACACCCGTGCGACTGCGTCTGAGAGGGCGGCCGACGAGGCTCGCGGGCTCGGATTGGGTGAACTGTGAACGAGGAGCCCCCGGTGATAGGCGGCAACGGGGGTCAAGGTGGCCAGGGCGGAGCCGGCGGGCAGGGGGGTCAAGGTGGCCAGGGCGGAGCCGGCGGCAACGGGGGTCAAGGTGGCCAGGGCGGAGCTGGCGGCAACGGGGGTCAAGGTGGCCAGGGCGGTCAAGGCGGCAAGGGGGGCCTCGGGGGCGCCGACGGAGCTGATGGCGCCGACGGAGCTGATGGAGCGCCCGGAGAACCTGGCGCACCCGGAGCACCCGGGCAACAACTGTCTGTCGACGAGCTGTGAAAGTCACCTCCCGCGACCCCGATTGGCATGAGACCCACCGCATTGCCGTGAGCAGGACGACACGTTGCGGGCGAACGAATCTCCACGAGTTCTCGGCCGAGAACTCGGGTGAGTCGCGGTCCTGGTGGGGCGCCGGGATCGGCCGCCTGGAAGCCGGTCCTATCCCTGCGACCCGTTACGCGTTGGGTGCTGGGACGGCGCAGCGCGGGTATTTGCGACCGGGCCACGCCGGTACATGGCGGGCGGTCGGCGCATTCCCGTTGCGGAACTGACGGTCATGCTCCGAGAAGCGACCGGGCTCCCACTGAGTAGGTACCGGCTGCCGGACCGTTTACTGCGGGGCGTCGGGCGAATAGTCGACAGGATTGGTCATCGCCTGCCCTTTGATGCACCTATGACGGGCTCAGCGATGCAGTACTACACCCAGATGCCGCCTACAGACGACACCCCGAGCGAGGTTGAACTCGGGATCAGATATCGGGATCCACGAGTTACCTTCGCTGATACCGTGGCGGGGCTCAGGCGCGTCGGCCGACTGCGCGGAGGAGTGTGAGCCCGGCCTGAGGCCGGGGCGGGCTTAGTTCCAGATCCGTACCCGGCGCTGCGGCTCGAGGTAGAGCGAGTCTGACTCGGTGACCTCGAACGCCTCGTAAAAGGCGTCCATGTTGCGGATCACGCCGTTGCAGCGGAACTCCGGTGGTGAGTGCGGATCCACCGCGAGTCGGCGGATCGCCTCAGCATCACGGGATTTCGTGCGCCACACTTGAGCCCAGCCATAAAACACCCGCTGCTCGCCCGTCAAACCGTCGAGCACAGGCGTTGGCTGGCCCTTCAGAGACAGCTGGTATGCCAGCAGCGCGATGGACAGGCCACCGAGATCGCCGATGTTCTCACCGACGGTGAATGCGCCGTTCACGTGGTGGCCAATGTCGCCCGAGGCTAGCTCGCGCGGAACAAACTCTTCGTACTGCTCGATCAACGCCGTTGTTCGAGTGCCGAATTCGGCGCGGTCCTCATCGCTCCACCAGTCCACCAGGTTGCCGTTGCCGTCGTACTTGGCGCCCTGATCATCGAATCCGTGCCCTATCTCGTGTCCGATGACCGCGCCGATGCCGCCGTAGTTGGCGGCGTCGTCGGCGTCGGCGTCGAAGAATGGTGGCTGCAGAATCGCTGCGGGGAAGACGATCTCGTTCATGCCCGGGTTGTAGTAAGCATTGACAGTTTGCGGCGTCATAAACCACTCCTCGCGGTCGACCGGACCGCCGAGCTTTCCCAGCTCGCGCGCGTACGCGTGCTCGAAGCCACGGCAGAAGTTGCCGTACAGATCACCGCGGGCGATCACCAGCGAGGAGTAGTCCCGCCATGTGTTCGGATAACCGATCTTGGCGGTGAACTTGTCGAGTTTGGCCAGCGCTTGCTGCCGGGTCTGTGGCGTCATCCACTCCAACGTGCGGATGCTTACCCGATAGGCCTCCCGCAGGTTGGCGACCAGATCGTCCATTCGGGCCTTGGCCCGTGGTCCGAAGTACCGCTCGACGTAGAGTCTGCCGAGCGCGTCACCCATCAAGCTCTCTACCACCGAGACGCCGCGCTTCCACCGGTCGCGGATCTCTTCGGTGCCCGATAGCCTGCGCCCGTAGAACGCGAAGTCCTCGGCGATCAATTCATCGGTGAGCAGGGACGCCCGGGCGTGGATCACTCGCCAGCGCGCCCAGCTCTTCCAGTCTTCAAGCTTCTGGCTCGCCCATAGGGCGGCGAACCCGCAAAGATAGTCCGGCTGACGCACCACAAGCTCGGCCACCTGCTCAGGTGAGGCACCGAGACCGGTGAGCCAGCGCTTCCAGTCGAAACCGGGTGCCTCTTCGGTCATTTCGGCGAAGGTGCGCAGGTTGTAAGTAAGGTCGGCGTCGCGCCGCTTGACCACATCCCAGTGCGCCGCTGCGATTTTAGTTTCCAACGCCACGACCGCGGCGGCCCTCTGAGCGTGGCCCTCAGCCTCACCGGGTCCAGAGCCGCCGTAGACAAGCGCGAACATCGCAGCGATGTGCGCAGGATAGGCGGCCAGGATCTCGGCGTGCTGCGTGTCGTGGAAATACGACTCGTCTGGCAGCCCGATGCCGGACTGATTCAGGTGCAGCAGATAACGCGAGGAGTTCTTGGAGTCGGTGTCGATGTAGAGGCCAACACCCCCGCCAACTCCGGTGCGCTGCAGGGCCCCGAGCACCGCCGCCAGCGCGTCGGGCGTGCCGGCCGCGTCGATGTCGGTCAACTCGTCAAGCAGCGGCGTGAGACCGCGCCGGCGAACTGTCTGGGTGTCCATGAAGCTCGCGTAGAGATCGCCGATGCGCTTCTCGTCGGTGTCGGTGTCGGTGTCGGTGTCGGTGGCGGCGGCGGCGGTCGCGGAGCTCGCTGCCTCAGCCGCTTCGGCGATCAAGTCTCGGACGTGCTCCTCAGCGCGGTCGTACAGTGTGCGGAACGCCCCATCGGTCGCACGATCGGGCGGGATCTGATAGTCGGTGAGCCACCGGCCGTTAACGTGACCGAACAGGTCATCCTGGGGTCGGGCGCTGGGGTCGACGTAGCTCAGGTCGATGCCGGATTTCGTCTCGCGGTTCGCTTCTACCGTCACCCCGACATCCTTGCAGAAAGACTGGGCCCCGTTTCGCGACAAATTGGGTCAGCGCGGGTGGTGGCGGCGCATCTTGGCGAATCGCTCGGACAGTCGACCCATCCGGATCATCAGCGATGCCGGAGGGCTGGCGGTGCCCCTCAAATATGTTGAGAATTCCTCAGGGGGCACGCCGATTCGCGATGCAAACTCGTGTTCGCCGAGGCCCGAGCGATCCAGCAGCAGGTGTACGTGCCGGCCCACCTCGGCGCATTCGTCGGCATCAAGGTGTTCACGGGTGCGCTCGAGCACCTCCGATATGGCCCGGGACACCCCGTACGGCCTGGCGGTCTCCAAGACCTCTTCGACCTGCCGTGCCGTTCTGCCGTACGGATCTCGTTTGATCGCCGTCACGATGCGCTGCCACACGGTGAGGTCGTCGCTCTCCAACGCTGCGCGGATGTCTGCAGTCGGCCAGAATTCAACCGGCCGCTGATTGGGTGGCGGTTCCGCGGCCCGGCTACGCGAAGGTGGCTCGCCCCGGTTCGTGCCTGGTACCTCGCCCCGGATTTCAGGGGTCACCGTCACCTCCCCTCCTCCAGCATCGCCACCGCCATTGACAGGCAACACTGCTGTACCCGTGCCCACTCAGCGTCTGCGCCAGGCCCCGACACTGCAGCCTCGGGCCCATCGGATGGGTAAGGCTCTGCCAGGCGGCGCACCAGCTGGGCGGCCACCCAGCGCGTGCGTGCCAGTTCACAAGAGTAGTACCGATCCATGCTGGAGAGCACCTCTGCCGCGGTCTGTAAGTCCATCGCGTCCACTAGGTCGACGAACTCGGTGTAATCACGCGAGGTGTTGCGCGCCATGATCAGAAAACTCTTGAGTCGAAGGGTCTCGGCCCCTGTGGGGATCTGCAAGCGATCGCCGGTGGGCAGCAGCACGTTGGTGGTCTCCATGGGGCTGCAGCGCTGGATGGGAAAGCGTGAATTGTCGGTGGCGCCAGCCTGAACGGCCAAGGCGTCGAGCGCGACCTCGAGCCTTCCGCGCCACATCGTCACCGGGTGCTTGGGAAGTCTGACTGCGACGGTCTTGCCGTGGGCACGGTTGCCTACGGCGACGGTGAGGTGCTCCTCGCTGTCCCTTAGGCGGCTGCTGCCCAGCACCTTACGTGGTTGGCACCCACTGAACGCGAGTGGATCTGTCACCGTGATGCATTGAGGAGCAAGGCTTTTGAGCTTGGCAGCGGACTTCACCACTGTGCGTAGGTCCGAGCCCGACGGCGCGATCGCCGAGATGTCGTCGGGGATGATGACGAGGTCGCCGATGTCGGCCTTGGGTAGTGGTTTCTCAAAGTCAACTGACGGCAGGATGCGATCCAGCCAGCGCGGCAGCCACCAGTTCCATTTGTCGAACATGGCCATCAGCGCTGGAACCAGAATCAGACGAACCACGGTCGCGTCGACCGCAATGGCCACCGCACAGGCCACGCCAAGCTGGGCAACCAACGGCATACCGGCGAAGGCGAACCCGATGAAGACGGCGATCATGATCAGCGCGGCGCTGGTGATGGTGCGTGCGCTGGTGCTGACGCCGTACGCGACGGCATCGCGGGTGTTTCCGGTCTGCAGGAAACGTTCCCGGATCCGGGTGAGCAGAAAAATCTCGTAGTCCATCGACAGTCCGAAGGTGAGCGCCAGCACCAAGGGCGGGATCGTGCTGTCCAGCGAGGGGATCTGCTTGAACCCCAGTTCAGACAACCAGCCCCACTGGAACACAACGACCAGGCTTCCGTAGGCGGCTGCCACCGACAGCACGGTCATCAGCACGCCCTTGAACGCCAGTACCACCGAACGGATCGAGATAAGCAGCATGACGAATGCGATGAGCGCCACGAACCCGAACACCAGCGGTTGCGTCTGTGCCACCCTGCCGTCGAAGTCCTTTATGAGCGCGGTTGGGCCACCGACGTCGATCCGCGCCTCTCCGTCGGCTACCGCCGGCAGCTGCGCGCGCATCCAGTCGACCGTGTCGCGCGCCGACAGGTCCTCAGGGTCGACCGACAGCACCGCCGAGAGCAGCGCGCTGCGGTAGTCGTTGCCGAACACCGGTGGGGTGACCGATACGGTGTTGGGCGCCTGGCTCATCATCTGCCGGAGCGACTCGAGGAGGGGCTCCTTGGCAGCTGCCGAGGCGGCGTTGCCGTCGGGGAAGGTCACCAACACCCGGATCGGGCCGAGGGCACCGGGGCCCAACGCTTGGGCTGCCGCGTTCACGCCACCCCGGATCTCGTGGGTCGCTTCGAACTGCCGCTGCAGGCTGTTGCCCAGTACCATCGAGAACGCCGGTGCGGCCAACGCCAGCAGCAGGGCTGTCGCCGCCAGCGCTGATAGCCACGGCCGGCGCATCACCCCGCCGATCCAGCGGGACCAGAACCGGGATTCGGTAGCTTCGGGGCGTCGCGACCAGTGCAGATACGAAGAACGCTTCGCCGCTGCGCGGCCAAACGTCGCCAGGACAGCCGGGATCAGCGTCGTCGAGGTGAGTACGGCGAGGGCCACCGCCAGGATTGCGCCGGTGGCCATCGATTGCAGCACCGGGGTATTGATCAAGTAAATGCCGGTGACCGAGGCAATCACCGTCAGGCCAGACAGCACCACTGCCAGGCCGGAGGTGGCCATGGCGGCGTCAGCGGCGTCGGCGGGTTCTCGACCTGCGCGCAGTTCCTCGCGGAAACGCATCAAGATGAACAGGGAGTAGTCGATGGCTACTGCTATGCCGAACATAGACACCGTCGAAGTCACGAAGACCGACATCGCTGTGAACGTCGACAGCAGGTAGACCAGCCCCATCGTGACGGCGACGGTGCAGATTCCCAGTAGCAGGGGCATCGCGGCTGCGGCCAGCGAACCGAACACTGCGAGCAGGACGATCAGAACTATCGGCAGGTTCCATTTCTCGGCCTGCGCTATGTCGTGCTTGGTAGCCAGGGCGGCGGCAGCGCCCAGCGCGCCCTGCCCGATGACATAGAGACGAACCTTGCCGTCCGCCGTCTCGCCGGGCTGGTCACCGTGGACGCCGACCTTCTCCCGCAATTGTTTGGCCACGTCGACGGCACCGGTGTTGTCGAAATCCAGCTGCAGGGTCACGACGTACGGGCGGTCCGGTTGGGGTGGAGGCTGTCCCGGCGAGTTAGGCATCACCTTGACGCTGGGAACCTCGGCGGCCAGCTGTTCTAGATGCGCGACCGCTCCGTTCATGTCGCTGAAGGACGCGTCCGGACGTGGTGCGGCGACCAGAGCCAAAGGGGATGCGCCCTGGTCGGGGAACTGCGCCTCGAGCTGGCGCTGGACATACAGTGACTGCGAACCTTCGACCTCGAAGCCACCGCCGGTGAGATGGCCAGATTCGTTCATGGCGAGATACACCGAAGGCACCAATAGCAGTAACCAGGCAGCGAACACCGCCCAGCGGTATCTGCGCAGGTTGCTGCTGATGCGCATCATGAACTGCTGGATCGGAATTCCCGCTTTCTCCCCGGCGTTTTCTAGCGTGAGCCTACCGCAGCTAGCTGCGGGGACCGCTCTTGTGAACGCTCGTCAGCAGCGCCTTAAGCAGCTCTAACGGCTATGCCATCGGCCCGTTTCGGGGACCCGTGCCCCCGCCCCCCTGTGATCGAGCGCTGGTGGTCGAGCACGGGTGTGATCGACCAGGATGTTCCTCTGATATTCGTCTGCTGCTCGGCGGGAAAACGAGCGTTCTATTGCGTATGTTCTTAATATGGTCCTGACGGTGACCGACACTGGTTTCTGTCTAACTCTGATGAAGGAGCCTTCATGTTGTTCTCGGCACCCACCGTCCGTCGTGCGGTCGCTGGCGGGCTGGGCGGCAGCGCGCTCGCGGGCGCGATGTTGTTTGGTGCACTGCCCGTGGCGGCGGCGCAACCCCAACCACCGAACTGCACGGCGGGCGACTTCTCCGGGACGGCTGCCGGCGTCTCAGCGGCATCGGCAACCTACCTGTTCACCCACCCCGAGGTGAACGCGTTCTTCTCTAGCCTGCACGATCAGTCGGGCCCAGCGCTCCACGACGAGATCGATGTGTACCTCCTTGCGAACCCGCAAGTATTCGGTGAGTTGACTGCGATCCGCCAGCCGTTGGTGGACCTGCAGAATCGCTGCGGCGTCATCATCGCGCCTGACGCCAACTGAGGTCGGTGCGAGACAGGGTGCTGGCAACCCCCGCCCGTGCGGGGGAGCCCGCCCCCCACGACGGGGCTGGACTGGTGATTCAGACGAGTGACTGGCGATTCACCGACGAGAAATCAGCTGAGCTGCAACACGCCACCCAATCAATAGCACCGCGGTGGTCAGCGAGGCGACCACGATGAAGCTCAAAGCAGTGCCCTGGGATGTGGCTCTGCGCAACAGCATTGCGATGACTACCGTACACGCCCACACCGTCAGCCCGGTGGGAGCGAGCGCGACGGGGCTCTGCCAGCCGCGTGAGAGCAACCATCCCAGTGACATTCCGGTGAGGAACGGCCACGATGTCTCGGCGATGCCACCGATAGTCAACCCTTCGGTGTGAGTGCGACGGCCGATCGCACAGAATGCCACCACGCACACCAGGTCGATGAGAAATGCTCCGAGCGTAACCCGGGCAGGCAGGCAATTACTGGACTGCATTGGTCACGTCCTAACCCCTTGGGCCGGTCTATGTTTCGCGATCATCCGGGATTCGGTGGATGAGGCGCGTCGGGGTCTGGGCTGAACTGCGTTGCTTTGGCCGCTTTGGAGTGGTCGGCGACTTCTGTCGCGTCGCCTATTCCGTTGGAGTCTGGATCGATGTCCTTCTCAGTGCGGAACATGAAGAAGAACACCACCCAGCCGATTGCGGAGATGAAGATCCAGCTGACGAGGCGATAGATCAGCATCGCCGAAATGGCGTGGGCCAACGACATCCCGCTGGATACCAGGCCGGGCACCAACACCGCCTCTACGACGAGCAACCCGCCGGGCATCAACGGGATCGCACCCACGGCGCGGGCCGCTGCATAGGCGACCGTCACCCCTGCGATCGACGGGTGACCGCCAGTGGCGTAACAGGCGAACAACAGGCACGCCACGTCGGCGATCCAATTGAACAACGACCAACTGAACGCCACCCCGAGGTCTCGACGACCCAGTTGCACCGACTCCAATTGAGTCAGGGTCGCCCGCCATTTCGCCAGTCCACTGTCAGTGGGCTTACCCCGTAACGAGTTAAACCACGACAACACCCGTAGGCCGATCCCATCGATGAGTTCGGGCCGGGTCGCCACGGCCTGTGCCAGCAGGACCAGTGCGACGAAGCCGCCGAGCGAGAAGATCAACGACAGCGGGTTCTTGCTTGCGCCGAGCATGAACGCGCCGCCCAGGCCGAGCAGCGCCAAGCCGATGACCTGCAGCACCCCCGACATCACCAACTGCCAGGACGCAACCACTGGCGAGGCGCCCCACATCCGCTGCTGGCGGTAAATGAAGGTGGCCGACAACACCGGGCCGCCTGGCATCGTGGTGGACAACGCGTTCCCGGCGTAGAACGCTGCCTCGGAGCGCCATTGCCGCACATAGACTCCGGCCGATCGCAGTAGCGTGCGCTGAATCTGGGCGAAGCTGTGTATCGAGGCCATCGCGGCCACAACGGCGCCCAGCACCCACAGCCAGTTAGCCGAGTAGAGGCTCTTCCAGGCTTTGGCGAGTTGGTCGTGCACCAAAGCGAACTCGACGGCCAGCACAACGATCGCGACCGCGATGAGAACCCAACGCAACCACCAGTACTTGCCGCGGGCTTGGCGCTCCTGATCGCCCGGTCCCGCTCGGGGATCGCTTAAAGAAGCGTCGTGAGACACGCAGTACAGGGTAAGCGGTGGTGTGTTGGAATCCGCCGATCCGGAGACAGATCAGCAGGGCCGTTACGCTACCGGGATGTCAGCCGGTCCCCCGCCAGACCCCGCCCTGCATATCCATGCCGATGATTCGGTGAGCCCCCTGGTCCGCAAGACGGCCGCCTGGTCGTGGCGTCTTCTGGTGATTCTAGGCGTCATCATTGCGCTGGTCTGGCTGTTCCTGCAATTCGAAATCCTGTTCGTGCCGCTGGCGCTGGCCACGATTTTGGCCGCCCTGCTGATGCCGGTGGTCGACTATTTGGACCGGCGCGGCGCGCCGCGAGGCGGTGCGGTGGCCCTGGTGCTGCTGAGTGGGATCTCGCTGGTCGGCGCCTTGCTGGCATTTGTCATCACGCAGTTCATCGAGGGCGCCCCTGCCCTGGTCACTCAAATGACGACCAGCATCGAAGGCGCCGGGACGTGGCTGACCGATGGGCCGTTGGACGTCAGTCATCATCAGATCAACCAGGCCCGCGACGCGGTGATCGAGGCGCTGCGCGGTAATCAGGAGAAGCTGACCAGCGGCGCGCTGTCGACGGCCGGCACGGTGACCGAGATCGTGACCGGTGTGCTGCTGGTGTTCTTCACGTTGATCTTTTTTCTGCAAGGCGGCCGAAACATCTTCTCGTTCGTCACCCAGATTATTCCGGCGGCTTCACGAGAGCGGGTGCGCAGCGCGGGTCGCGCCGGGTTTCAGTCGCTGATCGGTTACGTCCGCGCGACGTTTCTCGTGGCTTTTGTCGATGCGGTCGGCATCGGGGTGGGCCTGGCGGTCATGGGTGTGCCGCTGGCACTTCCGCTGGCATCGCTGGTGTTCATGGGCGCCTTCGTTCCGCTCGTCGGCGCCGTCGTCACTGGCTTTGTGGCCGTTATCGTCGCACTCATCGCTAAGGGCTGGATCTATGCGCTCATCGCGCTGGGGTTGATCGTCGCCGTCCAGCAGTTCGAGGGTCACGTGCTGCAGCCGCTGGTCATGGGTCGCGCGGTGTCCATCCACCCCTTGGCGATCGTGCTGGCTATCGCCGGTGGTGCCGTACTCGCCGGCATTCCAGGCGTGTTGCTCGCGGTGCCGGCGCTGGCCTTCCTCAACAGCTCAATGCGTGTCCTGCTCGCAGACGATCCCGAGGCTGAAGCCGCAGCGGTGGAGGCCCGTGACGGACCGGTGGTGAAAGCCCAAGCTGACGACCTCGGGGCAGGTAAGGATGCCGAGGGGACGACCCCCAGCACGATTACTTGATGCGCCCCTCACGTCGCAGCAGGTCTTGCGCGCTGACACCGCTACCGCCACGGCGCTGGGGCTCGTCCTTGCCATGGGTGTTGAGTTTGTCGGTAGCCGCCTCGGCGTCTGACTTTTTCTGAGTCGGAATGGCACGCGTCGCGTCGGCAGAATCGGCGTCAGGCGTGCGCGGATGGGACTGTGCTGGGATTGCCGTGGTCGGTTCGTCGCCAACTGAGCCCTGATCGGATAGCGCGCGCGTTGCCTTGGCGGACTTGCCCGGCGGTTGGTCCGGAGCGGTCGAACGGGGACCTGAGGAGCTGCGGTTGCCGCGCAGATCGCCGAGCCAAGACTCGATCTCACGTTCCTTACGGGGTTGCCCGGTGGGCGCCGGCTGCCCTGAGAGCCGCGGGATGCGCTGCGCCGCTGCGGCTGCACTGCTGACCGCGTTGCGGACCACGTTCTTGGCGATCGCCAGGCGGGTTGTCGGTGGTTCCGCAGGTTTGGGAGTCGGCGGACCAGCTTGCCGAGACGGTGCGTTGGGGAGCCGCGTCGTACCCGCTGCGGAGGGGTCGTTGGCCCTCGACTGGGAGGGTGCGGGCGGGCCGGCGGCCCCCGGCTGGGGGGATGCAGGCGGGGCGGGGTGACCGGGGTCGCGCCGCGGCGGCGCTCCTGCGGGCCCTGCCGGCGGCGGGCCTCCCGCACCGACCAGGGCTTCGGGGTGAGCTGGCTGTTGGCGGAGCTCGGGCCGCTTTCGTTCGTCGGGCAGTTCGGTCTCACCGAGACCCAGGCGCTCCTGGAGGCGTTTCATCCAGCGCGGCGCCCACCAACAGTCGTCGCCGAGCAGTTTCATGATCGCAGGCACGAGGAACATCCGGATGACCGTCGCGTCCAGCAACAGCGCGATGAGAAGGCCGAACGCCAGGTACTTCATCATGACCAGGTCGGAGAAGACGAACGCGCCCGCGACCACAGCCAGGACCAGAGCGGCGCCGGTGATCAGGCGTCCGGTGGTGGCCGTGCCGATCCGGATCGCCTCGGCGGTCGACATCCCGCGTTCGCGCGCCTCCACCATCCGGGACACCAGGAACACTTCATAGTCGGTGGAAAGACCCCAGATCACGGCGATGATCAAGCCGATCATGGGGGCCATCAGGGGTTGTGGCGTGTAGTTCATCACGCCAGACCCATGTCCTTCGACGAACATCCACGTGAGAATGCCCATCGTGGAGCCGAGCGTGAGCGCGCTCATCAATGCGGCCTTGATCGGCAGAACGATCGATCCGAAGGCCAGGAACATCAGAACTGTCGTTGTGGTGATCAGTAGCAGCACCATCAGTGGCAGCTTGTCGAACAAGCTGTGAATGCTGTCCTGCTCGAGTGCAGGGGTGCCGCCCACCGACACCGTGATGCCGCGCGGCGCTGAGAGACTGCGCAGTTCGTCGATCTTCTTGGATGCTTCGCTACGGCGCACCAGACCGTTCTGGATGACGCGCACCGAGGGGTCTTTCGATGCACCGTCGAGGTAGGGCCGTTCCTGCCACATCTTGGCCGGATCGTCTTCGGGTTCGATGAACCCGGGGATTGCCATCGCCTCGCTGCGGATCTCGGCGATCTGCCGATCGGTGACCGGTTCGCCGTTGTCACTCTCGATGACCAGAGTCAACGGTTCGGTGCGGAAACCGGGGAAGGTTTTGTCGAACTCCTCCTGCGCCACACGCACCGAGTTGTCCGGGGGAAGATATTTCTCGGAGATACCGCCGAGGGACAGTTGGCCCAGTGGAATGACCAGCAGGATCATCACGATCAGGATGGGTGCGGCGAAGCCGATCGGCCGCTTCATGACGACGTTGACGAGCTTGCCCCAGAAGCCCTGCTCGACCTCGGCACGGGTCTTGGTCTTCTGTGTGCGATCGCCGAGCCAATTTATCCACCAGTTCATCGGCTTCCAATTACGGAAGAACGGCACCCGCAGCAGCGTCCGTACGCCGAGCGCATCGACGTTGGGGCCCAGAATGGCCAGCGCCGCGGCCAGCACTGTGTTCGACAAGATTGCCGCCAGCATGACCGACGCGATGATTGCGTAGGTAATGGACTTGAGGAAGCCCTGCGGGAACAGCAGCAGGGGCATCGAGGACGCGACCAGGATCACCGCGGAGAACATCACGGTCCGGCCCGAGGTCATCATCGTCCGGCGCACCGCGGCCTCGGTGTCGTAGCCCTCGGCGAGCTCTTCGCGGAACCGGCTCACCATGAAGAGTCCGTAGTCGACGGCGATGCCCAGGCCCATGAGCGTCACCACCGGCTGGGCGAAGAAGTGCACTGGAATGACGTCGGCGACCAAACGCATGATGCCCAAAGCGCCTGCGATCGTCAGGCCGCCGATGATTCCGGGGAGCGCGGCCGCGACCACGCCGCCGAACACGAAGAACAACACCACGCAAACCAGTGGGATGGCGGCGAGTTCGGCCCGCCTCTGATCCTCGCCGATGGTTCCGGTCAACTCGCTTGCCAGCGGCTGCAGGCCGGCCTGCTGTACCTCGATGCCATCGATGTTGAGGGCGTCTTTGACAGTTGTGCCGTCCGTGCCGACGTCCTTGTTGTAGTTGTTCAGGATCACGTCATCGTTGTCGCCCTTGAGCTGAACCGACATGAACGCGCGTTTCTTGTCGTCGTCGGCCATGTTCTTGAGCACTTCGGGACTCTTGAAGTAGCCGATGGCCCGCAGGATCTGGTCGGGATGGTTCTTCTCCACCTCCGCGAGGTTGGCGAGGACCTTCTTCTTGAACGCCGGATCGTCGACCGTCTTGCCCTCGGGCGCGGTGTAAATCGCGACGATATGGCCCGACGTGTCCCGACCGTAGACCTGGTCTGAGAGAACTGAGGCGTGAACCGATTGGCTGGTGTCATCGTAGAAACCGCTTTGGGTGACGTGCTGTCCCAGGCTGATGCCGTAGATGCCGCCGCCTAGGCACAATGCGACCATGACACCGATCACGATGTATCGGTATTGGTACACCGTTCGACCCCACCAGGCGAACACGCTAGCTCCTAACGGTCTTCAATAACCCTGCCACCGACCTGCGCATATTGGAACCTCGGCTCTAAGTTCCTAACCATGCGAGGCCAGCAGCGAGGACAGCGGCCGGAATGGCTGCAGCCACGCGCCCTGCTCTGGTAGCGAATCTAGGCAGATTCGCGGTAGCGCCTCCCGGAAGACACCAGGGATGTCCTCCAAGTCGACAAACTCCAAGGTATCCGACGCTAACGCCCAACTGGCATGTTCGCGAAATCCTAGTACCTGGACTTCGATGCCGTCTGCTGCGAGGTCCTCCAGGGGCAGTTTGAACGCCTGCCCGTCGGCCGAGGCGACGATCACGCCGGCCAAGCCCTCGCTGCGGCGTAGGGCGATGTGGGCGAGCATGTCGTGGTCGACGTCGCTGTCCTCATTGACCTTGGGTTTGGCGAACACCGCGAATCCCACATTGCGTAAAGCTTCCACCCATGGAAGGACAACGTCTGCATTGCCTGAGGCGATGTTGGCGAAGACCGTGGCCTCGGGCTCCAGCGACACGTCGGGGTTGGTCTTCCCGAGCCGAGACGAAAGTTCAGCGGTGCGGCTCAGCAGCCACCGGCCCAACGCGTCGAAGCGGGGTCGATGAGCAGCTGTGGGGCGGCCACCGAGAATCGATCCCAGCCCCATGTCCAGATTGGGTGCGTCCCACACCAACAACACCCGTCCGGATGTCGCCCGCTGGTCGCGCGGCGCTGCCGGGGAGGCGATGTCGTGGACCGATAGATCCGCAATGTTCTCGGTGAGGCTCACGGCGTCTTCTCCCACAGCAACTCCGCGACTGCACTTCCGGCGTGCCGGGCTTTCCCCTCGTACTTCGTCACTGGTCTGGCCACGGACATGGGCAGTCCCTGGGAGCTGGTGCTGACTCGGCGCAGTTGCGGGTCCGCGTCGCCGACTTCGGCGATATGGGCGGCGTAGTCGGGGTGGTCAGTGGCTGCGTGCAGCACTGCGCCCGGCTGGAGCCGGTCGGCGATCAGGGCCACGGTGGCGGTTTGCAGCAGGCGCCGCTTGTGGTGGCGTGCTTTGGGCCACGGGTCGGGGAAGAACACCCGAACACCGGTCAGCGAATTCGCCCCGAACATGTGGGTGAGCACGTCCATGCCGTCGCCGCGGATCAGGCGGATGTTCGTGACCGGCATGCCGGCGGCCCCAGACGTTGAGTCCGGATATGACGTGCGATCGATGGCGCTGAGTAGTTGCGCGAGGCCGCGACGATAGACCTCGACAGCAACGATGTCGATGTCCGGTTCGGCCTGCGCCATGGCCAAAGTTGAGGTTCCTGTTCCGCAACCTATCTCCAGGACCAACGGGGCATGGCGGCCGAACCACGCCCGGGTGTCGAGTAACGCCGCTGGACCCTCTGCATCCCGGGCATGTTGGCCTAGTTCCGGCCAGAGCCGGTCCCAGGTTTCCTGCTGCTTGTCCGAGATCCTCGATCGTCGGGCACGGAAGCTGGTGACCCGGGGAAACAGATGGGGGATTGCGGCAGCGGGGTCCTGAGCCGGGGGGCTGGCGACCTCACGACCCGGCACGTGCATCCGTCTATGTTCGCTCATCAAGGCTTTTCCCCGCGCATCGTCTTTCAGATTGATACCCAACAGTTGCCTTCCGCTGGTAGACGCGTTTACCCACCGCGTCCGCAGCAAAATACGTGTCAGTACGAGCTTCGGATGGGTGTCACGATCCTAGGAGGGGCTGGGGTCCTACCCGCCCGTAACGGGGGTTCGCACATTTTCTTCGACGTACTGGCCGCGTTCGCCGCAAACGCCCAAAATCCGGACGTGACGGCTATCCATGAGCGCTTTGGCAATCCGCCCACGGTGGCTGTGCTTGGGAGGCCGGGGGTGGGGCGCGGCGCGGTTGCCGCGGCCCTGGCGAGCTCGGGCGTGAGGCTGGCTACCGATTCCACCGATGCCGATGTGCTGGTGCTCGTCGTTGCGGAGGCGCTTAAGCCCGAGGACCGGGCACAGTTGCGGGCCGCCACTTCGGCTTCAGGGGCTTCAGTACCCGCGATGGTCGTGCTCAACAAAGCAGACTTGAGCGGGGTGACTCCCCGCGGGCCGTTGGCCTACGCCGAGCGGAGGGCGTCGGCATTCGCCACCACCGTGGGTCGGCCAGTCGTTCCGATGATCGCCCACCTCGCCACCGTCGCACTCGACGAAGAAGAAGTCGTGGCGCTGCGCGGGTTGGCCACCGCGCCCGCCGACATGACGTCGACAGACTCGTTCGTCGGTTCAGATCACCGGCTCCCCGCTGAGCTGCGCCGGCGGCTCCTGGACAGGTTGGACCGATTCGGTCTGGCCCATGCCGTTGTCGCAATGGCCGCCGGAGCGACGGGTGCGACGGTGGCGCGGCAGCTGCGTGCGCTCAGCCAGGTGGATGGGGTCGTCGAACGCTTGGCGGCTGTTGCCGCGCCGGTGCGATACCGCAAGGTTTGTTCCGCAGTGCACGAACTGCGCACGCTCGCCGCCCAATCAGGTGACGGCCAGCTCAGCACCTTCCTGACCGCCGACGAGGTCGTTATCGCTGTGATGGATGCGGCAGTCGAGGTGGTGGAGGCGGTGGGCTTCGCTGCGGACCGCCCCGGCGACGCGGACGCGCAGTTGCGCCGCGCGGTGCGCTGGGCGACGTATGCGCGAGCACCCGTGGGCATCCTGCACCAGCGGTGTGCAAAAGATATTGCCCGCGGTTCGCTTCGTCTGCTTGGACGGGCGCTGTGAGTGGTGTGGTGCTAGTGGCCGGGCCACCGTCGGCCGGGGTAACCAGCATGATCGAGCAGTTGCGACGCCGGATTCCCGGACATAGTTTCCTGGAGAGCCGTGAGGCCGACGCCAGTGTTGTGCCCGCGGCGGTGGTGTTCGTGGTGTCAGCGGTCGCTCCGGTCACCGCCTCCGATTGCGCCCTCGCTGATCGCGTCGCCGCGCGGTCCGAGGTCGTGATCGCCGTGGTGTCCAAAGTCGACGACCACCGCGGTTGGCGCGGTGTCCTCGCCTTCAACCGTGAGCGGCTGGCCGGCTGCGCTGAGCGGTTTCGGGAGGTCCCGTGGACTGCCGCGGCAGCCGCACCGCGGTTGGGCGAGCCGCGCGTCGACGATCTCGTCGAACTTGTGAAGCGAGCACTCCGAGCACCGGAGTCCGCTCGTCGGAACAGCCTGCGTTCGTCGGAATTCCGGCTGTGTGCCGAGATATCCCGCGTGGATGCCGAGGCCGCTGGCGCGGGCCGTAGGGCGCAGGTAGCCGCTCTTCGAGAACGCCGCGAGGAGTTGTTGGGGCAACGGCTGTTGCTCGGCGCGGAGGCCAGCATCGCACTGCGCAGTCGGATCCGGCAGGCCCGCGTGAGGCTGATGTTCTCCGCCCGCAGCCGATGTGCGACGGCGCGAGCAGAACTCTTGGACATGGTCGCCGGCAGCAGCAGGTTGCGGCCGCTCACCGTTGTGGAGGAATGCGTGCGGCGGCGGTGTCGCGACATTCTTGCTGACGTCGACGATCAAATCACTGCGCATGTCCAGGCGGTGGCAGCCGATCTCAGGGTGGCGGAACCGCCGACGCCACCGCCGGACAGGATGGTCCGGTTCACCGATCCGCGGGCTCGGGCAGGGCGCCTCGATACTCAGCTGATGGCAGTTCTTGGGACTGGCTTCGGGCTCGGGGTCGCCCTGCTGGTGAGTAGGTTGTTCGCCGGTTTGGCGCCGGAGGCCACCGTCGCGGGACTGGTAGCGGGTGGGGTTGTCGGGTTGGCCATCACGGTGTGGGTGGTCAGGAGCCGAGGTCTGCTGCAGTATCGAGCGGTGCTGGAACGCTGGGTCAACGAGGTGATAAGCACTGTCCGTGACCGGGCCGAGGAGCGGGTGGCCAGTCGCGTGCTGGCCGCCGAAACCGCGCTGTCGTCGGCGTACTTCGCCCGAGCGGACGCGCAGCGGCGAGCCACTGGGCGGCGCATCGCTGAGATTGACACCGAGCTCCGCGAACATGCGTGCGCGATTGCGCGCGCCGAAGCCAACCGGGAAAGTGAGATGCCATCGCTGCTGCAGTCACTGCGGACCGTTCGTGACGAGCTCGCCGAGCAGAATCCGGCCGACTCTCTTGTTACCGATCAGTAGCGTGCGCGGTTACGTCAATCGGATTCGCAGCAGTTCGTCATCGGACATACTCCTGACTTAGGGCGGCAATTGCGCCCGCGTTAACCTCAATAGCAAGGGGGCGGCCGCGGCTGCTTTGACGCCTTGGGTTTCGATTCGGGCGCCTGCGTCCTGGCAGGCAGCTCGCACGAAGATGCAGGAGACAAACAGCATGACCGCAGTGACCATTCCGGGAGTGGATTCCGCACCGACCAAACACCAGGGGCTGCTGGCCTGGGTGCGTGAGGTCGCCGAGGTGACGCAGCCTGACCGTGTCGCGTTCGCCGACGGCTCCGAAGAGGAGTACACAGCGCTGTGCGACCGACTGGTCGAGGCGGGGACGTTCAAGAGGCTCAATCCCGAAAAGCAGCCGAACTCGTTCCTGGCATTGTCTGACCCGTCCGACGTCGCGCGCGTCGAGTCGCGCACATTCATCTGTTCCGAGCGTGAAATCGATTCCGGTCCGACCAACAATTGGATGGACCCGGCCAAGATGCGCGGCATCATGACCGGCCTGTACCGCGGCAGCATGCGCGGCAGAACCATGTGGGTGGTCCCGTTCTGCATGGGTCCACTCGACGCCGAAGATCCCAAGTTGGGCGTGGAGATCACCGACTCGGAGTACGTCGTCGTCTCGATGCGCACCATGACCCGGATGGGGCAGGCTGCGCTGGACAAGATGGGCGGCGACGGCTTCTTCGTCAAGGCGCTGCACTCGATCGGCGCTCCCCTGGAGCCGGGGCAGCAGGACGTGCCGTGGCCGTGCAACGACACCAAGTACATCACTCACTTCCCGGAGACTCGTGAGATCTGGAGCTACGGCTCCGGCTATGGCGGCAACGCCCTGCTTGGGAAAAAGTGCTACTCGCTGCGCATCGCCTCGGCGATGGCCCACGATGAGGGCTGGCTCGCCGAGCACATGCTGATCCTCAAGCTGATCTCGCCGGAGAACAAGGCCTACTACGTCGCCGCCGCATTCCCCTCGGCCTGCGGCAAGACGAACCTCGCGATGTTGCAGCCCACCATTGACGGCTGGCGCGCCGAGACGGTCGGCGACGACATCGCCTGGATGCGCTTTGGCAAGGACGGCAGGCTCTATGCCACCAACCCCGAGTTCGGCTTCTTCGGTGTCGCGCCCGGCACCAACTGGGACTCCAACCCCAACGCGATGAAGACCATCGCTGCCGGCAATACCGTCTTCACCAACGTTGCCGAGACCGACGACTCTGACGTGTGGTGGGAGGGGTTGGAAGGCGAGCCCGACCACTTGCTCGACTGGAAGGGCGACGATTGGATCTTGCGGGAGACGGAAACTAAGGCGGCGCACCCGAATTCGCGCTACTGCACTCCTATCTCGCAGTGCCCGACGCTGGCCCCGGAGTGGGACAACCCCCAAGGTGTGCCGATTTCGGCGATCCTGTTCGGCGGACGACGTAAGACGACGGTCCCCTTGATCACGCAGGCCCGTGACTGGCAGCACGGCGTCTTTATCGGCGCGACATTGGGCTCTGAGCAGACCGCCGCTGCCGAGGGCAAGGTTGGTACTGTGCGCCGCGACCCGATGGCAATGCTGCCGTTCATTGGGTACAACGTCGGCGACTACATGCAGCACTGGATCGACGTTGGCAAGAACTCGGACGAATCCAAGATGCCGGCCGTGTTCTTCGTCAACTGGTTCCGTCGTGGGGACGACGGCCGCTTTCTATGGCCGGGCTTCGGCGAGAACAGCCGCGTCCTGAAGTGGGCCATCGATCGCATCGAGCACCGGGCCGAGGGCAAGAGCACCCCGATCGGTATCGTGCCGACCGCCGCTGACATGGACCTGAGCGGGCTCGACGTCGACGCTAGTGATGTCGACCAGGCGCTGGTCGTGAACGTTGACGAGTGGCGCAAGGAACTGCCGCTTATTGAGGAGTGGTTTGAGTTCGTCGGCGAGAAACTACCGACGGGAATCAGGGACGAGTTGGACGCACTGAAGACCCGCCTGGCAGAAGTGGACTAGCTCTTTACTACGGCCTCTTCACTACGGGGCAACCCCTCAGAGCTGGACGGGCCCCGCTTAACACCCGTCAAATTTGTACGTCGTAGAGTCTGCGCATGCAGATTCGCGACACTGCCGCTGCCACGCCCGACAAGCCCGCGATCATCATGTATCCGTCTGGAACGGTCGTGACGTTCGGTGAACTCGAGGCTAGGGCCAACCGGCTGGCGCACCTGTTCCGGGCCGAAGGTCTGGCCGAGGGTGATGCCGTCGCGATCCTGATGGAGAACAACGAGCATATGCACGCGGTGATGTGGGCCGCGCGTCGCGCTGGGCTGTACTACGTTCCTATCAACACGCATCTGACCGCTGCCGAGGCGGCGTACATCGTCGACAACAGCAGCGCCAAGGCCATCGTTGGCTCCGGAGAACTATCGGCGATTCTTGCCGGGCTCGCTGCCGAGTTGCCCAATGGCCTGCCCGCGACGCTGCTCATCGCCGACGGGGACCTCGGCGGCTGGCAGAGTTATCCCGAATGCGTTGCTGATCAACCTCATACACCGATCGCCGACGAAATCGAAGGGGACCTGCTGCAGTACTCCTCGGGTACCACAGGTCGACCCAAGGGCATCAAACGCAAGCTTCCGCACGTACCGCCGACGGACGCACCCGGCTTGATGGCGGCGCTGGTGGCTTTCTGGATGCGTCCCGACGCGGTGTATCTCAGCCCTGCGCCGCTGTACCACACGGCCCCGTCGGTGTGGTCGATGCAGACGCAGGCCGGCGGCATCACCACCGTGGTGATGGAGAAGTACGAGGCTCAATGGGCCCTTGATGCCATCGCCAAGCACCGCGTCACGCACGGCCAGTTCGTCCCAGTGATGTTTACCCGAATGCTCAAGTTACCGACCGATGTGCGTTGTTCCTACGACGTTTCGAGCCTCGAACGGGTTATGCACGCGGCGGCACCATGTCCGATCGAGATCAAAAAGCAGATGATCGACTGGTGGGGACCGATCATCGACGAGTACTACGCCTCATCTGAAGCGCACGGGTCCACGCTGATCACCGCCGAGGAGTGGCTGGCCCACCCGGGGTCGGTCGGGCGGCCGATGGCCGGCGCGCTACACATCCTGGACGAGGAGCGCAACGAGGTAGCACCGGGCAAGGCCGGCGAGATCTACTTCGAGGGCGGCGTCGACTTCGAGTATCTCAATGATGCGGCCAAGACGGAGTCGTCGCGCGATTCGCGCGGTTGGGCGACGGTGGGCGACATCGGCTATGTCGATGAGGAGGGGTACCTCTACTTGACCGACCGTAGGCATCACATGATCATTTCTGGAGGCGTGAATATCTACCCCCAGGAGGCTGAGAACCTACTCGTGACGCATCCGAAGGTGATGGACGCCGCGGTCTTTGGCATTCCTGATGATGAGATGGGTCAGCAAGTCAAAGCCGCAGTACAGACAGTCGAGCCCGGCGATGCCACCCCGGGGTTTCAGCGTGAGCTCATCGATTGGCTGCGGGATCGGCTCGCGCACTACAAGTGCCCGAAGTCGATCTCGTTCGAGTCGCGACTGCCGCGGACCGACACGGGAAAACTGTACAAGCAGGAGTTGATAGCCAAGTACTCATGAGTGGCTGGGCCGTGGAAACAGCGGGCAAGCGACGCCCCTAGTTCCTGCGCGCCAGATCGGGGCTTGCGTCAGCTCGAACGCCGCAGCGTCACACGATAGGTGTACTGCTCGGGTAGGAAATGACTGACCGCCAATTCGATCGGGCGGCCACCCTCGTCCGCGTACAGCCGGTCTATCCGCAACATCGGATGGCCTACGGGACACCCCACCGCCGTGGGGACCGTGCCGGCTGCCGGGCTCACCGTAATAGACTGTGCTGCTTGGGCAATCGGCTGGGTCAAGTGTGGCTCGAGCAGCCCGATCACCGTGTGAGTGCTCACCGCACCGGTAGCTAGATCCGGTGACGAACGCACCGCGGCGGCCACCGCAGGTGGTAGGTGGACGGTGGTGTGCCCAAAGGGTATTCCTGCATGCTGTCGCCGAAATAGCAACGTGCACACGGCGTCCCCCTCTAACCGCAGCCTGCCGGCGGCCGCGACATCGACGCGCCGGCGCAGCCCGTCGAGCACCTCCATCGTGGTGTCCTCGGACAGGCTCATCAGGTCCTCGATCGACCCGAGCTGGCGCAAATAGCGGCGGCCCGTCTCGCTGGCATAGCTACCACGACCTGGAATCCGGACGACCATCCCTGCGGCGACCAGGTCCTGAAACGCCCGCCGGACTGTCTGGCGTGAGAGCCCATGGCGGGCCACGAGCTCGGACTCGGTGGGCAACCGTGTGCCATCGGGGTACCTGCCGGCGGTGATCTCGGAGCGAAGCTGTTCGCGCAGAAGCTGATATGCGGGTTCGGTTCTCGGTTGTGCAGCCAACGTCAGATCCCACCTCGCGCGACCAATTGTGCGGCGATGACGTTGCGCTGGATCTCGTTGGTGCCCTCCCCGACGATCATCAGCGGGGCGTCCCGGAAATAGCGTTCGACGTCGTATTCCGTCGAGTAGCCGTACCCGCCGTGGATCCGCATTGCGTTGAGCGCGATCTCCATCGCGACTTCAGAGGCGAAAAGCTTGGCCATGCCGGCTTCCATATCGGCGCGCTCGCCGCTGTCGTAGCGGTCGGCCGCGTGCAGGGTGAGCTGTCGGGCGGCGGTGAGCTTGGTCGCCATGTCGGCCAGGTAGTGGCCGACGGCTTGGTGTTTCCATATCTGCTGGCCGAAACTCTGGCGCTCCTGCGCATAGGCCAGGGCGTCTTCGAGCGCGGCCGCGGCCACACCCAGTGCGCGTGATGCCACCTGGATACGGCCGGTTTCAAGGCCTTTCATCATCTGCCCAAAGCCTCTGCCGGTTTGTCCGCCGAGTATCGCCGAGGCGGGCAGCCGGTAGTTGTCGAAGGCCAGTTCGCACGACTCGACGCCCTTGTAGCCGAGCTTGGGTAGGTCGCGGGAGACGGTGAGGCCCGGGCCGTGCTCGACCAACAGCACTGAGATGCCCCGATGAGGCGGACTGGCGGCCGGATCGGTCTTGCACAGCAGCGCGATGAGGCCCGATCGACGTGCGTTGGAAATCCAGGTCTTGGCGCCGTTGACGACCAGTTCGTCGCCTTCGGCGCGGGCTGTGGTGGTGATCGCTTGAAGGTCAGAACCACCACCGGGCTCGGTCAGTGCCATCGTTGCGCGGATCGATCCGGTCGCCAGCTCAGGTAGGTATTGCTGTTTCTGTTCCTCAGTTCCGAACAGCGTCAGCAGCCTGGCCACTACCGTGTGTCCGCCCATCGCTCCGGCCAGGCTCATCCAGCCCCGGGAAAGCTGCGAAGTGACCTCGACGTAGCACCGGGTCGACACCGGGTTGCCACCGTAGGCCTCGGGGACGGCCAACCCATAGATGCCGATGCGCTTCATCTGTTCGATCCACGCCTCGGGGTATTCGCCGGCGTGTTCGACGTCGCGCACGGTGGGTTTGACGTCGCGGTCGACGAACGCCCGGACCGTCTCGACCAGCAGATTCTCTTCGTCGCTTAATCCGTCAACCACCCTGAGGCTCACCATTGATCTCCGAAATTCCATAAATGTACGGCCATATTAGCTAAGTATTGACAGTGAACAGGGCCGATGCCAGCATAGGCAACTGTGATTTTGTACGGCCAAATCCCGGGCGGGCCTTACTTCGACGATCTTGAGGTCGGCCAAGTCTTCGACAGCGCGCCTTCGATGACCTTGACCGCGGGCCTCGCCGCGGTTCACCAGTCCATCATCGGTGACCGCCTTCGCTTGCCCCTGGACGCCGAACTGACGGCCGCGGTGACCGGGGCGCCTGCACCCCTGGCGCATCCGGCGCTGGTGTGCGACGTGGCGATCGGGCAGTCCACGTTGGTAACGCAGCGGGTCAAAGCCAACTTGTTCTACCGCGGGTTGAGGTTTCACCGGTTCCCCGTCCTGGGGGATCGTCTGTTCACCCGCACCGAGGTTGTGGGCCTTAAGCAGAATGCCGCCAAACCCGGCCGCGCTCCAACCGGTCTTGCGGCGCTTCGGATGACCACTGTCGACGGGCTGGGTCAGCTGGTGCTGGATTTCCATCGATGCGCGATGTTGCCGCTGAGCGCTGACACTGTCCAGACCGGCCACAACGAGGACCTGTCGGAGATCGGTGTCGGCGACCACACTGCTGTCGATCCGACGGCGGACTGGGACGCCGAGGCGTTCCGTTCCCGGGTACCCGGACCACATTTCGACCCCGAGTTAGTGGGCAGCGTGCTGTCGAGCACCGGCGATGTGGTGAGCAGCGGGCCCGAGCTTGCCCGACTTTCCCTGAATATCGCTGCCACTCACCATGATTCGCGGGTGGGGGGACAGCGGCTGGTCTACGGCGGCCACACCATCGGGCTGGCGCTGGCGCAGGCTACCCGGTTGTTGCCCAATCTTGTCACCGTCCTGGCATGGGAGTCATGCGACCACACCGGTCCGGTGCATGAGAACGACACGCTGTACAGCGAACTCAGCATCGATGACGCCGATCCGTTGCCCGACGGTCGCGGAGGCGTCTTGCGGCTTCGCTCGACGGTTTACGCCGCGGGTGCGTCGGACTCGAAGGGCGATCGTCAGGTCTTGGATTGGCGGTTCACCGGCCTGCTGTTCTGACCCGGTACCGCTGAGGTTGCGCTGGTGAATCCGCCTGGCAGCCGCCGATACGACTACCAGCGGCGCGTTGCGTCCCGAGGATCAGAAGCAATCTGATGCACCGTCAAGGACGAACAGAGCACCGCTGGTGTAGCTGCTGTGCTCGGTGCACAGGAATGCGATAGTGGGTGCGATCTCGTCGACCCGGCCGAAGCGGCCGAGTGGAATATGGGCAATTTCGGTGTCGACGATCTCGGGGATTGCTTGGGCGGGGGCTGTCATCGGTGTGTCGATCACACCGGGCGCCACTGCGTTGACGCGGATTCCGTTGGGCGCCCACGCTAATGCGAGAGTGCGCGTCATGCTGATGATGCCGGCTTTTGCCGCTCCATAGCCGGGCACGTAGGTCACCGCGCGCAGGGCCGACATGGAGGCGAGGTTGACGACGCTGGCCCCCCCGGTTGCGGTGGATGCACGTAACGCCGAGCGCAGGCCGACGGTGAGCCGATATGGCCCCACCAGGTTGAGTGCCACCGATGCGTTGAATCCCTCGGGTTGGGATTCGTCGAGTCCATGGGGGAAGTTGGCGCCAGCATTGTTGACCAGCACGTCCAATCTGGTGATTGAGTGCGTTAGTTCGTCAATCGACTGGGGATCGTCGAGTCGGAGTTGGCGGAAGTGCATTCCGCTCAGATCAGTGTCGTAGGAGGCGGCGTCGGGTTTGGTCCCCGTGATCGTCACGTCGGCGCCGGCGTCGCGAAACAGTATGGCCGTGGCATGACCGATTCCACTCGTCGCGCCTGTGACTACTACAGCGGCGCCGGTGAAGTCGAAGGTGACGTGCGCGGTCATTGACTACCGCCCGAGAAACCCTCGGCTTTAGCTGTGGGGAGGTAAGGGCGGTTGCTTTGTCGGTGGTGAAATCTAGGCTGGCCAGTGTGGTTGTCGAGTCGGTTGAGACGGTGCGGTACACCTACCGTCTGCGTCCCGGCGCGCAAGCGGTGGCGGACCTGAAAGCTGAATGGCACCGCTGCCGTTTCCTGTGGAATGAAGCTGTCCACCAGCAGAGGTCGGGTAACCGGCCGACGTTCGTCAAGTTGTCGGCGCTGCTCACCGCTGCCCGCAAGGGCAGCGCCTGGTTGCGTGAGGGTTCCCAGGTAGCCCAGCAACAGATGCTCCGCACCTATGCCCGCTCGCTGAACCATTCGTTCACTGTCAAAGGGTGCCGCAGGCCGACCTTCAAGGCGCGCAAGAAAACCCTGCCGTCCATGGAATACACCCGCAACGGTTTCTCGGTTCGCGACAACCGCTTGGTACTCCCTAAGGCTGTGACCGTGCCGGTGGTGTGGTCGCGCGACTTTCCCAGCGAGCCGACCTCGGTCAACGTCTACCAGGACTCGCTGGCGCATTGGTATGCCTCGTTTGTCGTACGCCGCGAAACAGCCACACTGCTCGATGGAGGTGGCGGGATCGGTATCGACTGGGGTGTCATGACTGTGGCCAACACCACCGACGCGCGTTTCGACTTGCCGTACGAGGGACACCGGAAGCGCTGCGCTGCACAGCTGGCTAAAACTCAGCGCAAAATGTCGCGGCGGCACCGCAAGGGCGAGAAAGTTCAGTCCAACCGCTACCGTGCAGCCAAGCTGCAGGCAGCTCGGCTGCACAAGAAAGCAGTTCACCAAACCCAACATGATTCCCGGGTGTGGGCTCGACTGGTTGTTGAAAGCCACGCATCGATCGCCGTTGAAGACTTCAAGCCGACGTTCCTGACGAAATCCACCATGGCACGTAAGGCTGCTGATGCTGCGATCGGGGCGGCGAAACGTGAACTGTTGGAGCGAGGGCGACGGGCTGGCCGAAAGGTGGTGTTGGTTCAGCCCGCGTACACAACGATGACGTGCAGTGAGTGCTTTGCGAGAAACAAGCGGCTTGACCTGAGCGTGAGAACTTTCCAGTGCGACACCTGCGGGCATACCGCCGGTCGGGACTGGAACGCCGCCAGAGTGATTCTGGCTGTGGCAGAACGGGGCCACACAAGTGTTGACGATGTGAGACATCTGCGATCTCCCTCCGGGATGCTTGCCGGTGCTATCTGAGCTTGAAATCCCCCGGCTTCAGCCGTGGGGAACCGTTAACTGTAGGACTCGATCTGCTTGGTGAGCCAGGCCCGTTCCCAGAAGTTGGTACTTGCTGCCAGCAGGTCTTCGTGGGCGGCTCGCAGGACCGCGTGTGCTCGCGCGTTGTCGGGACATACCTCGATGACCGGTTCAGCGAGGTGAATGGCGTGGATGGGGCGTGCGGCGGTGAGGTGCTCTTCGGCATGGGACAGCAGTCCGTCTGTGCCGGCGAGGGCGACAAGATCACTCGCGATTTCCCCGCTGCTGACGGAGTACAGTTCGGTGGTCGAGCGGTGGTGAAACCAGCCCGAGTAATTCTCCCAAATGGCGCGCACGTCCCAGGACACCTTGCCGTAGCCTTGGCCGACGTCGAGCTCTGGTGGCAGCGCGATCTCGCGCATCAACGTGTAGACGTCCTTGCCTGCGTTCATCCCCGCGACGGTTTGATCGTGCAGGTAGACAATCGCATCACGCAGCCGGGCGAGTTCGTTCTGGATGCGCTCGACGCCGGTGACGGCGTCGAAATGGCCCGTGATGAGCATCTCGGGCCGCAGCTCACGGACCCTCTCGATGGCGGCGATCGCCTTGAGCGCGTCACGATACCGGTCGCCGCGCATTGTCACGAAGTTGGGGATATGGCCGAAGATCGGCCCGAAGGTATTGCCGCACAGGCAGATCGACTGATCAGGTAGCCAGATGACCATTGAGTCGGTTGTTTCCCCGCCCGGGGTGGACAGCAGTTCAAGGGTGCGTCCTCCCACGGTGAGAGTCAGGTGATCGTCTACTTCGATGTTCGCGGTCGGGCTGGCCTGCGCGGGTAGGGCGCTGCCAACGCGATCCTGGATGGCCGCGATGCCGCTGGCGAGGGTGCCGGCAAAGGCGAATGCGCTGCGACGCGCACGGTAGGCGGCCAGGCGCTCGTTGTCGTCGCGCCACTGCCGCCAGTTGGCCTGGGCCACGACCATGGTGTCTGCGTCGCGCATGACGTCAAGGCCGCCGACATGGTCGTAGTGGCCCTGGGTCAGGATGATATAGCGGATGGGCGAGTCGTCGACAGCGTCGAAATTGGCTCGGTGCAACGGGCTTTCGAAGCCCATACCGGTGTTGACGACGACGCGGCCGTCATCGGTGGTCAGCAGATAGGCGTTGGACAGGCCCGGGGATTCCCAGATTCCCGGTGCGATCTCTTCGGCGCGATGGGCCGATGCGGGTGCCAGCGCGTCAGCGCCGGGCCGGCTGCGGTACACGGGCTCGAACTCGCTTTGCGGCCTGCTCATCGGGGCTCCCTACTTGCTTGTTGTGGTGCGGATTTCGGGCCGCACGTCGAAACGTTCGAAGTAGAAGTCGAATCGCGACCGCAGCTCCTCGGGGCTGACTCCGAAATGCCCCTGCAGGTTGTAGCGGATCTGTCCATGTTTACCGCGCGGGTTGCCGTCCAGATATGTCTGAAACCCATGGCGCACAGACGGTGTCAACTCGAGGCCGGAACGCGAGTAGAGGTCTTCGAGCAGGTCCAACTCGCTGCCGTTGAGGTTGTGAAAGCCGATGTCGACGCTACGCTCAGCGGATACCAGGTCGCGGTCACGCACACATGCACGCAGCAACCGGTGGACTCGATCGCTCCAGTAGTCGACGAGCCACCCAGGATCGATGCTGCGACGCCGCAATCGATCGGAGTAGGCCATCATCGTGATCGCCGACTGAATAACCGCAACTGGGTCGCGGTGGGTGAACGCGACGGTCGCGTCGGGAAAGGTCGCCAACAGCGGACCCAGCTGCTCACTGTGCTGCGGTGATTTCAATGCCCAGGTTCGCGGCCCCCGCAGAAAAGTCAACGCTTGCAGCACCTTCTTCAGGTGGGTGTAGTGACACACTTGATCGAGTGCCAGGTAGAAGTCGCGCCAGCCCGGGACACGGGCGTGCCACTCGAGTACATACGCCGCGAAGTCCAAGTCCAACAACTCGACCTCTTCCTCGATGGCCTCGGGGAACCGATCGTGCATCGCGGCAGTATGCGGCGCGGTGAGCATCATTGCGTCATGTTCGGCTTTGGCGGCGCTGTATCGGGGATCCACACCGCAGATATCGGGTCCA
>Ga0209991_10000109_pt1 | contig 35299 bp, 37 predicted proteins | sample ChitaG_FD_183167 | JGI IMG/M metagenome (GOLD analysis project Ga0209991, IMG submission 183167) | Deep subsurface microbial communities from South Pacific Ocean to uncover new lineages of life (NeLLi) - Chile_00310 metaG (SPAdes)... | ecosystem: Environmental > Aquatic > Marine > Oceanic >... | reverse complement strand
TAAAAGAAACAGAAGCATTTTGTAAGGAATTAGAATTAACTCCAGAAGTAATTTTTTTTGCGACACCATATCCTGGTACTAAATTATATGAATATGCAAAAAAAATTGGCTTAATTAAAGATGAAGTAGAATATATATCTAAATTATGGGAACAAGGAGAGCAAATAGTAGCTAATTTTACAAATTGGACAAATGAAGAATTGTTTAAAAAGAGACAAGAGTTGATTGAGGAATTAGGAGCATGGAATATAAAAAGACATAAATTAGGAGATAAATTATGAATATAGTAATAATTATACCTGCCAGAGGTGGTAGCAAGGGATTAAGGGATAAGAATATTAAACCACTTTTAGGAAAACCACTTCTTTATTACACAATTGATGCAGCACGGGAATCAAAACTTGCAGATAGAATAATCATTTCAACTGAAGATAAGAATATATCAAAAGTATCTAGAGAGTATGGAATTGAGGTTGTAAACCGTCCAATAGAATATTCTACTGATGATGCCCCCATTGAATTAGCATTAAGACATGTAATCAAATACTTGGAACTGAATGAAAATTATTTTGCAGATGTTGTAGTTTTATTACAATCCAATGTACCTATTAGAAAAAAAGGACAAATAGATAACGTTATAAGAAAATTAATTGATACGAAAGCAGATTCTGTAGTTACAGTAGTTGAAATAATTAAAAGGCCAGAATTTATGAAAAAAATTACTAAAGGTGACAAGATCATTCATTTGACAAAAACTAAAAAAATCACGAGACAAGAATATAAAGATAAACTGTACATTTTAGATGGAGCTGTTCTTGCAATAAAAAGGGATGTATTAATGAAAACAGAAAATTTAACAGGAGCACATGTATATTTGGGCGAAGATATTAGGTGTATTATCCAAAAACCTAAATATGCAATTGAAATTGACGAACAATTTGATTTTGATGTTGCAGAAGGTTTATTATCTTTAGACCAACAAAAAGTAAGATTATATCAAGAGAAATAGAGAAAATTAATATAAATTATTACATTTTAGATACCTGAATTAATGGCATTAATGCAGATGTAAGTTGAATTTGTAAAATATACAAAAAATAGTTGATTAAATTTTAAGAATCTTTTAGTATTTTTTAATTAATATATTAAGACATTTTTTGAATGATATTTGTGACAAAGATTTTTAATGAAAAATTAAACATGCAAGTTTTAATAAAGCCCAAGATTTTTTGAAAGAGAATTTATCAAGATGAAAGTTTTTATAATAACCGAAGGTGGAAAAAATATAGGTTTTGGCCATATAACCAGATGCCTTTCTCTTTATCAGGCATTTGAAGAAAGAGGAGTAAAGCCAAAATTCATAGTAAATGGTGATAATGATATTGAATATTTATTGAATAAGGTAAATTATCAGATATTTAAATGGCTTGAGGAAAGAAATAAATTATTAGCGATAATAAAAGATGCCGACATTGTTATTATAGATTCCTACCTAGCAGATATTTCTGTATATAATGTTTTATCTGATTTAGTAAAATTACTTGTCTGTATAGATGATAATAAAAGAGTAAATTATCCCAAAGGAATTGTTTTAAATGGAAATATCCATGCAGAAGAATTGGATTATCCCCATACAAATGGGGTAACATATCTTCTTGGAACAAAATATGCTTCCCTAAGAAAGGAATTTTGGGAAGTGCCAAAAAAGAAAATAAAAGAAAAGATTGAAAGTATAATGGTTACTTTTGGCGGGAATGATGCTAAAAATATGATTCCTAAAGTTATGAATTTATTAAATAAAGAATATCCAGATCTTAAAAAAAATATAATTATTGGGAAAGCCTTTCATAATACTGAAAAAATTAAAAAACAAATTGATGAAAATACAAATTTAATTTATTATCCAAATGCAGGAAAAATAAAGGAAATTATGTTGGAATCAGATATAACTATATCTGCAGGGGGACAGACATTATATGAGCTTGCCCGAATAGGGGTGCCTACCGTAGGAGTTTGTATTGCAGAAAATCAGTTAAGGAATGTTATAGGATGGGAAGAAATTGGGTTTTTAGAGTATGTTGGGTGGTATGAAAAAGGCAACTTTATAGAAAGATTAAAAAATCTACTGAAAGATTTGGAAGATATAAATACCAGAAAAAGTAAATCTACAGTGGGAAAAAAACTTATTGATGGAAGAGCTGGATTTAGAATTTATGAATCTGTAACAAAGCAGGGACAAAAATGAAGGAAATTCGCATTATTTTAACAAGCATAGGTATTATATCAGTATGAAAGTGACATTTATCAATCTCTATTCTCAGGAAACAATAGCTAGGTATCTTCTATCTTCCTATGTATTAAAAGCATATTTAAATAAGTTTTTTATTGGTGAAAATAATATATACATAAATATTCTTAATTTCAGTACTAACACCTCAATACCAAAAATTTGTGAAGGAATTATTAAAGATAATCCAGACTGTATAGGATACAGTTGTTACATATGGAATGTTGAGAAAATTTTTAAGATTATAGAAAACCTTAAATACAAAAATAAATTAAAAGCCATACATATTCTTGGTGGACCGGAAATATCTTTGAGCAGGGTTAATTCATTATTAGGTCTCACCCTTGGTGATTATTTTGTTATTGGCGAAGGTGAAAGAAAACTTTTTAATTTAATACGTTATCTCAAAGTAAAAAACAATAACTTTGATATTGAGTTTCCTAAGGGTGCAACTTACTGGAACAATAATAAACTTAATTACGTTGAAGATACTAATAGGATTGTAAACCTTGATGAAATTCCGTCAATTTATCTTAGTGGGGTTATTGAGGACCGTTTATATGCCCGACAGCAGGCCTTTTTGGAAACTCAACGTGGTTGTTGCTACAAATGTAAGTATTGTGTGTACCACAAAAATCTATCATCAATTTGCTATTATTCACAAAAGAGGATATTTGATGAATTAGATTACCTCATTGTTAAAAAACGAATAAGTGCATTGAGAATCTTTGATGCTATCTTTACTTCTGACCTTAAAAGAGCAAAAAAAATCGTACAACACCTTTTAGAATTGAAAAACATAAAGGACGTTCGGCTGCCTTGGATTTATTGGGAATTCACATATCAAAAGATTGATGAAGAATTTATTAAACTTATCGCTTCTTTAAAATACTGCGAAAAAATTTTAAATAGCGAAAAAATTCCCATTTTAGATAGACCACAACACTACTCGGATATGGTTAAAAATTACACAGTGATAAACAGCGTTGGTGTAGAGTCATTTTGCGGACAAGCATTAAAGGCTATTGGCCGTGCTAAAATTGACAGAAGAAAATTTGATGAGTTTATGAACATTACAAGAGAATATAATATTGTGCTCAAGTTAGATCTAATCTTGGGGCTACCTTTTGAGACGTTTGATTCCTATTTTGAGGGACTTAAATTTTTCCTGCCTTATTTTAGGAATACTGACCATATTCTGAATATACATCGCCTTCAAATTCTGCCAGGTTCAGACTTGGAGAGTTTATGTGAAACTTACAGAATAAAATATTCTTGGAAGGCACCTCATCTGGTATTTTCGACGTATAGTTTTTCAGAAGAAGAACTTATATATGCCTCAAAACTATCCGCTGTTTTATTTAGGATTGTAAATTCGCCCTTAAGGAGACGATTTTTTGAGGCAAAAGACCGTATAGGTGGAACCTTTTTGCAACTTCTTGAAAGAATTTTTAACGGAATAACTGCCTCGCGGAAGTTAAAGAAAATTCAACTTATCCAGAATGATTGTGTGGATGATATTTATTGGAACGATGATATTTATAGGGAAATTCCATCCCAATGGCTTATCGATTTTCTTGAGGGTATTGAAAAAGGGTAGATTTATATATTGAGGGAAAATATCTTATGGATATTGAACAAAATAATATTTGTATTTTACAACGTATGATGTTTGGAAGAAAGAGAAGGAGACAGCGAGAATATGATAAAAAATGGTAAATTGCAAGGGAATATAGAAGAATTTAAATTCAGTGAAATTGCCAAATTAGTTGGCTCTTTAGACGATAAAGAGGGAGATTGGATTCCCCTGAAGATTGCCTTTCTTCGAAATATAACAATTGACCCTATTATTCCTTATATTAAATTTCTTTGTTTTAAAGAAAATATTAAAGCAGATATTTATATGGGAGAATATGACAATGTCATTCAAGATGTGATGAATGCAGAAAGAAGAAGCACTCTGTATAAATTTAATCCTGATATTATCATAATCTGTCTAAAATTAGAAACTTTAGCTGGAATACTAGTTGAAAATTTTTCTGATTTGAGCACGAAAGAGATAAATAACGAAGCAATCAGGATAATAAATTATATTGATAATATTTTACAAAAGATTAGAAAAAACAGTAACATTACAATCCTATTACATAATTTTGAAGTCCCTGTTTATCCAAGTTTTGGAGTGCTTGATTATCAAGATCATTCCAAGCAGGTTAATACGATTAGAAAAATTAATTTTGATTTACTTGACATAGTTAGTAAATACACTAGTACTTATATAGTTGATATTGATATGTTAAAATCTACAATCGGTTATTTAAACTTTATTGATAACCGATATTGGAATATTGCAAAAGCACCATACACCAGAGAAGCATTTAAAATAATTGCCAAAGAATATATAAAATTTATAAGAATACTGAAAGGCAAAAACAAGAAATGTTTAGTATTGGATTGTGATAATGCCCTTTGGGGTGGAATTATTGGTGAAGATGGAATAAATAAGATAAAGATAGGTAAGACACATCCTGGCTCGGCTTATTTGGAGTTTCAGCAGGCTATACTAAATTTATATAATCGTGGAATTTTATTGGCTATTTGTAGTAAAAACAATGTGCAGGATGTTTTGGAAGTTTTGGAGGAACATCCAGACATGATTCTTCGAAAAAAGCATTTTGTTTCAATGAGGATTAATTGGAACGATAAAGTGTCAAATTTGAGGGGGATAGCTAAAGAATTAAATATAGGCTTAGATAGTATTGTTCTAATAGATGATAGTGAGTTTGAGATAAATCTAGTTAAGAAGCTTTTACCAGAAGTTGAAGCAGTTCAATTGCCGAAGGACCCATCGTCATATAGAGATTTGTTAAACTCATCCGGTCTCTTTGATACATTGACATTTTCTGAAGAAGATTGGATGAGAAATGAAATGTATAGGGCAGAAATTAGTAGAAGGGAAGCCGAATTGCAGGTTACAACATTAGATGATTATTATAAGTATTTGGAAATGGTAGTTACTATTAAGAATGCGGATGAATTTTCGATTCCAAGGATTTCTCAATTGACCCAAAAAACAAATCAATTCAATTTAACAACAAAAAGATATGCAGAATCGGAAATCAAAAAATTAGCCGAATCTAAAGATACGGATGTTCGCTATTTGCACCTGAAAGACCGTTTCGGTGACAGTGGTATTGTTGGCGTAGTAATATTAAAAGAACAGGGAAAAGAGGCTTTTATTGATACCTTTTTACTCAGTTGCCGGGTCATTGGTAGAGGAATTGAGGAAGCATTCTTGAAGGATTGTGTAAATATAGCAAAAAAAAGAGGTTGTGAGAGTATAATTGGAATATATATACCAACAAAAAAAAATGGTCAGGTTGAAGACTTTTATAAAAATCATAGTTTTTCACATATTGAAAAAAATAGCAATGGAGCAAAATATTCATTTCTTTTAAAAAAAATCTATCCTGATTTCTCTGATTATTTCAAGTCGGTTAATACATAAGAAGGAATTTTTATGGAACAAAAACTAAACGCAGAGCAGAAACTAAAAAAAATTATGGCGGATTTATTTGAAATCAAAGAAGATGAAATAACTGATGAGTCGTCGATTAACAATATAGAGAAATGGGATTCATTAAAACATATAAATCTGATAATATCAATTGAGGAGCAATTTGGAATAATTATAAGTGCAGATGATATAGTTGAAATGACAATGTTTGCTAAAATCAAACACATTTTGAGGGAGAAAAAATTGAAATTCAATAAGGGCGAGGAATAATTATGGATTTAAAGGATATGGCAATAGGCATAGACTGTGTTGATATAGTGCGATTTTCTAATATGATTAATAATGAGAAATTATTCTATAAAATATTTACTGCACGTGAGATAAAGTACTGCAAAGATAAAAAACCTTTTTCACAGCATTTTGCCACAAGATTTGCTGGAAAAGAGGCGGTAACAAAGGCTCTATCCCACTATAATATTCAGATTTTTCTAAATCAAATTGAAATATTAAATAATAAAAATGGAAGTCCATTTGTCAAAATACTTAATGATGAATACGAATCTTTTGAGATAAAAATTAGTTTATCTCATTCAAAAGAGATTGCTATAGCAATGGTAATTGTTAGTGATAAAAAAAGTAATTATAACCAATAGCTCTAAAAATTATGTTCTAATTTAATAGAGATAGCATATGAAAGTTTTAACAATAATTTAAAAAATTATGGAGGAAAAATTACAAAATGGATAAATGTAAATATTGTGGTAATCGAAATATTTTACCTTTCTATAAATCAACATATCCCTTATATTCTCTTCCTTTGCAAAAAATGAAGAAAAATAAGATACTATCCGAAGGTGGTAGTTCGTTCTTGCTTATTACGACATTAACTTATTACTATTGCGAGAATTGTGGTCTTACTTTTTCAAATATTTCTAAAAAGGAGAATGAAATAATCAATCAAATATATGGTGAATTATATAATTTTATATCCCCTTTGGCTTCCAATATAGCTACTTCGGAAATTGATAGTTATATAAAGAACCTAAATTTATTTTTATCAAAAATTAAAAGCGTATTAGGAATAGGTTGCTTTGATGGTTATGTTTTGCATCAAATACAAAAAAGAGGAATTAAAGTTTTAGGAATAGACCCAAGTAAGGCAGGTGTTAAAATAGCTAAAGACCATGGGATAAAAGTTATAAATGATTTTTTTACCTCTTCTATGTTTAATAAAGAGAAGTTTGATGCAATTATAAGTCGCCACGTAATTGAACATGTAGAGCATCCTTTTGATTTTCTTAAAGAACAGATTGAGATTCTGAATAAAAATGGATTTATTTCTTTTGAAACACCAAATACAGACTGGTTTATTTTAAAAGGTAATGACGAAGCTTTTCACTCTCAGCATCAAATCCTACTTACAAAGAAATTTATAATTAAATTATTAGAAGATTTAGATATCAAGTATGCCTATATCAAAGAATTTGACCATAGGATTATTATTTTGTTTTCTCTATATTTATTAGATGAATTAATACCATTGCGTAGCCTGAAAGGAAAAATTGAAATGGAGTCATTGGGACTGAAAAATAGATTAATATCTTTTCAAGATAAAGCAGATTCCAAAGTAAATATAATTAGACAATTGCTTTTTAAGCATCATGAAGAGAATAAAATTGCAATATGGGGAGCAGGTTCTTTTACTGGGAATTTGCTTCCTCGAATTAAAGAATTGTCAAGGGTTAAGTGTATTGTAGATTCAGATTCAAGAAAGCAGGATATGGAATTTCTCCATTCGGAAATTCCCATTGTGTCGCCCAATTATTTTTATCAGCAAAATATTGATATATTATTTATTTTTTCACAATTTGCAGATGAAATTGTAGTTCAACTTCGCAAGAAGGGTCTTATAAATAGACTTAAATATGTTTACAGATTTTTCCCGAAATTTGAGGTAATAAATGAATGATAATTAGAGAATATAAATCTGGAGATGAAATTTCCATTACAGAACTTTTTTTAATAGCCAGTCCTCGCCACCTAAGGACTCCCATGTATTGGGAATGGTCAAATCTGAGGAATCCTTATGGCAAGAGCCTATCATTGGTTGTCGAAGAAGATGATAAAATCATAGCTCATTATTCTGTTGTACCCCTTGAGATGAATGTAGATGATATTGTTATTGTTGGGGGTCGTAGTCAACAGGCAGTTGTTCATCCAAACTTTAGAAATTTAAAAGTAATTATGGATTTAACAGACAGGGTTTGGAAAAAAGCAGTCAATAGATTTCCTTTTATTTGTAGTTTTCCTAACGATGATTTTTGGAAGATTAAACAAAAGCTGATGGGCTGGGAAAAAATAGGTAAATTTTTCGCTGATATTATTAGTATCCCTGCAGTAATTGAAGTTTTAAAACATAATTCTTTTCAAAGATTTACTGTTAAAAGAATTAATAGGTTTCCACTGGAAATAAATAAATGGTTAAATAAAAATAAAAAAGGCAAGATTTATCCATTAAAAAGTGCTGAATCATTGAATTGGAGATTTTTCGCCCATCCCTTGCACTATTATTTTGTTTTTGGAGTTTACGATAATAAAACTTTGGCTGGTTATATAGTATTCAAAATTTATTGGGACGGAAAGCAGGCAATAGGACATTTTATTGATTTTGATGTGAAAAATAATGAAGAGAAATATTTACTTTCTTTAATAGAACAGTTATCTTTATTCTCAATGAGGTGCAAAATTATCAATATTATTTTTTGGAATGGTCAATCGGAATACTTTAATATATTCAATCAGTTTAATATTAAAAAAGGTGGATTTAAAACTAATTTTGGCATTAAATTTCTTGATAATAAAATACAAAAAAAGAATAAAAAAATACTTTTAGATATATCCCAATGGAATTTCACAATGGCTTTATCAGACATTTTTTAGGAGGTTAATAAAAATGAAGAACAATATTCAAATAAATAGCACCAGAAGCATTGGGGATGATAACCCAACATTTATTATCGCTGAAATAGGTTCCAATCATAATAAAGATTTTAATATAGCTTTAAGAATTATAGATACTGTTGCAGAATCGAAGGCAGACGCGGTTAAATTTCAGTTATTCAGAGCAGAAAGGGTTTATTCTAAAAAAACTCCCTTATTTGAGGGAACTAATAAACATATTATTGACATCTTGAAAGAAGTGGAACTACCTCGAAATTGGATACCTAAACTAAAAAAGTATACGGAAAGTAAAGGTTTAATTTTCTTTTCTACTGTAACTGATTATCAAGATGTAGACTTATTACAAAAATTTGATGTACCTCTTTATAAAATTGGTTCTTTTGAAATTGTTGATCTGCAGCTCCTAGAATATACCGCAAAAAAAATGAAGCCTATAATTATATCAACTGGACTGGCTAATTTAGAAGAAATAGAAGATGCTTATGTAACAATTAAAAAAACTGGTAATAAGGATATTGTTTTTCTTCAATGTGTATCGGTCTATCCAGCAAATCCAAGAACTATGAATCTTAAAGCGATGAATACTATCAAAAATGCTTTTCCGGATACAGTTGTTGGCTTGTCAGACCATACGATGGGCATTCATGTTTCGATTGCTGCTGTGGCAATGGGTGCGAAAGTAATAGAAAAACATTTTACTTTAGATAGAAACATGAAAGGACCAGACCATACCTTTGCAATTGAGCCTTATGAATTAAAAGGATTAGTGAGGCAGATAAGAGATGTGGAGAGCGCATTAGGAAATGGGCAAAAATTAGGCCCAAGTAAAGAAGAAAAAGAGAATTATGAAAAAGCTAGGAGAAGTATTCATGCTAAGATAGATATTGTAAAAGGCATGAAAATAACAGAAGATATGCTAATAATTAAAAGACCGGGGTATGGCATAAAACCTAAATTTATTGATATTATACTTGGAAGAGAAGCAAAAACTAATATTGAGGAAGATCAATGGATAACATGGGATATGATTTAAGAAAAATTTTAATAATTGCAGCCCATCCCGATGATGAGATTTTAGGTTGTGGTGGGACCATAATAAGATTAAATAAAGAAGGTCATAAAGTTACCTCGCTAATTTTAGGGGAAGGAGTTACATCTCGAGATAATATAAGGGATACAAAGAAGAGGGTAAAGGATATTTTAGAGCTTAAGAAAGTCGCTAAAAGAGCTAATGTAATATTGGGGGTTAGAGAAGTTTTTTTCCATGATTTTCCCGATAATAGGTTTGATACAGTTCCATTTTTAGATATTGTCAAAGTTATTGAAAGAATAAAAAGTAGTATTGAACCAGATATAATTTTTACTCATTATGAAAAAGATTTAAATATTGATCATCAAATTACTTATAAAGCTGTAATAACAGCAACAAGGCCTATAAAAGAAGAGGCTGTAAAAGAAATATATTCTTTTGAAATACCTTCATCTACTGAATGGTCTTATCCACTTAGTTTTTCACCTAATGTATTTTATGATATTTCAAAGACTATAGATATTAAACTTAAAGCCTTAAAAGAATACAATTTAGAATTAAGGGAATATCCTTATCCAAGGTCTTTGGACGGAATTGAACTTATTGCAAAGAATTGGGGAATGAAAGTTGGCTTGAAATATGCTGAAGCTTTTAGGGTAGTAAGGATTATAAAATGAAAGAAATAAAGTTTGAAAATATTTTAAAAGTAAATGATGAAATAAAAGAAAGGGTTAGGCAATGGCGAAATAAAGAGGAAATAAGAAAGTATATGCTTAACCAACATATTATAACCAAGGAAGAGCATCTGGATTGGATAGAGAGTTTAAAAAATAAAAATGATTGGAAATTTTGGGTTGTATTTGTTGAGGAGACACCTATAGGTTCAGTTTACCTTCAGAATATAGATTTTAAAAATTTAACTTCAGAATGGGGCTTTTATATCGGAGAAGATGATTTTAAAGGCAAGGGATTGAGCAAATATATCCTTTTTAAATTATTAGAATTTTATTTTGAAGAAACGAAATTTGAAGTTTTATTTACTAAGGTTTTATCTGATAATATCGCGGCGCTAAATATATATAGAAAATTTAAATTCAAAATGATTAGTGATTTTCTTAATGACCAGAGAAAAGTTAAAATTCTTAAGTTTACTAAAAAAGATTGGTCAAAATGGAAGGAAATGTTAAAAAATGAATACTTTTATAACGATAAAGAATAAAAAAATAGGGAAGAATTTTCCTGTTTTTATAATTGCTGAAATGTTAGCAAATCATTTACAAAAATTTGATAATGCTGTAAAGCTTATTAAGGCAGCGAAAGAGGCAGGTGCAGATGCAGTAAAACTTCAAACATACACACCTGATACCATAACCATTGATTGTAATAATGACTATTTTCAGATAAAACAGGGAACTTTGTGGGATGGCCAATCACTTTATGAGCTTTATAAAAAAGCTTATACTCCTTGAGAATGGCAACCAAAATTAAAAGAAATTGCAGAAAGTGAAGATTTGATCTGTTTTTCTTCTGTTTTTGATAAAACAGCAGTAGATTTTTTAGAAAAAATAAATGTCCCAGCATACAAGATTGCATCTTTTGAGATTACAGATATTCCCCTTATTGAATATGCTGCATCAAAAGGAAAGCCTATAATAATTTCAACGGGAATAGCTACTCTTTCTGATATAGAAGAAGCTGTAAATGCATGTAAAAGGATGGGAAATGAACAGATAGCTTTGCTTAAATGTACCAGTGACTATTCAGAACCTTTAGAAGATGTAAATTGACGACTTATTCCTAATTAAGCTGGTACTTTTAAAATGGTGGTAGGCTTATCTGACCATACTTTAGGTATATCAGTTCCTATTGCTTCTGTTGCGCTGGGAGCTTCTATAATTGAAAAACATCTAACCTTGGATAGGTTACTCGGAGGGCCAGATGCCGCTTTTTCCTTAGAACTAGAAGAATTTAAAGCAATGGTGAAATCGGTAAGAGAAGCAGAAAAAGCTTTAGGTGAAGTTTCCTATGACTTAACCGAAAAGATGAAAAAGAGCAGAGAATTTTCTCGTTCTTTGTTTGTGGTAAAAGATATGAAGGCTGGAGAAGTTTTCACCGAAGAAAACCTCCGCTCCATAAGACCCAGCTATGGTTTACCACCAAAGTATTTGAAAAAAATATTAGGTAAACGAGCCCCGAGATATTAAGAAAGGCACACCGTTAAGTTGGGAATTAGCAGTTAGATAGTCTAATAGCAGAAATCTATTTTATGGTAATAAAAGTCTTAAGAAAGATTTGTTTAAATAAAATTAGCAGGTATTAAAATGGAACCGATTGATAAGAAACAGAAAAATAGGAGAGACATTTTTTGTTATAATACAAAGATAGATTATAAAAAATAGGAGATTTCAGAGAAACATGAAATATAAAGGTCCAGAGTATAAAAAAGTAACATGGGTTGAAAAACTAAATATTTTACATATATTATTTTTTATAATTGAAAATTTATATTGTAATATTGAAATTAGATACGATGAACATCAGATTTCGTACTTTGTACAAAAAATTCTTAGACTATTAAAAAAGAAAAATATTTCCCCCGAATTTTTACCTGCTGTACTTTCACTAGGTCAAAAAGATGAAAAAGGATATACCTTAGAATATTATAGAACAGATGATCTTTTGAATTCTTTAGAATTATTTTGTAATGTTAATATCCCGAAAGAACCAAAATGGATGAAATATATGATTAGATGTTATTTAACATCTCGTTTATACTCTCGCATTGGATTTATAACTATGGTTAAAAAACAAATGTCGCAAATGAGAAATTGTGAACATGAAATATTTGTTACAAGTAATTTTGCAAATTACATAATTATAAATTATTTCAGAGAAAAAGGTATGAAAATAAGGCAATTCACACCTATAATTAGTTATCTTCGCTTAATTATGGTTCCACCATATCTTGTTATAAGAACTCTACTGCTTCAGATATTTTCAAAAAAAATTATCGGAAATATTCAACACAATGATACGAAACCTTCAGTATGGTTTCAATGTCAGCCTAAAAGTGCTTTATGGAGGCCCCTTAGAAAAACTTTTAGTACAAGTAACATTAATAAGGATTATCAATTTGTTTATTATCTTGATAGGCTTGATACACCTATTAATAGCGAAACTACTGATTCATTAGAAAATCTAAATTTAAGCTGGTTGGATTTACATCATTTCAGACATGCTTTCTTAACTTTGCGCGATATACTGCATATCCTATATCCCCTAATAATAAGAAAAAATTATAAACATATTTGGTTAATTTTTTTTAAAGTGCGTTTCCAAGTTTATTATCGACTATATTTAAATCTATTCAAAAGGTTCAATGTAAAAATATTTATTCAACATCGGGTAGTCAGCTGGATTCAGGAAGCACAAGCACAGGCAATAAAATCTGCCGGCGGGATAATGATAGGAATACACTATGATAATCTTCCAAAATATAAAGAACCTTTCTATCTAACACCTCAACATGTATTTTTTACATGGGGAAAAGCGCATTATGAGCTCTTGCAGAAAAAAGGAAACACATGTGAATATATATTACCCTGTGGACTATGGGTTGGGGAGAATTGTAGCATTAATAATTCCTTGTTAAAAAAATTATCAAAAGATGCGAATTTTATAATAAGTATATTTGATAGTAGTTTTGCATATAATAGTAGTCAAACTGCAGAAACATTTTCTCAATTTTATATTACTGTTATTGAGTTATTGGAAGAAAATCCTCAATTTGCTGCGCTAATTAAGAGTAAACATTTCGATTTAATAGATGTTTTGACAAATATACATGGAGGAGATAATATCCTATCTAAAATTAAATATCTCATAAATCAAAAACGAATAATTATTTTAGATCACACGATTTTTAACCCTGCTCTTACAGCAATACACGCCGATTTATCGATTGGTTACGGAATTAACTCAGCAGGAATAATTGCCGGCCTTTACGGTTGTAACGCTATCCATTGGGATTGTATAGGTTGGCTTGGATTTCCCATATATAAGGATAAAGACCAAAAGATAATCTTTTCATCCACCAGTGAGATTAAAAACGCTGTCAAAAAATTTGCCAAAGGCGATAAATCAATAGGTGATTTTTCAAAATGGAGAAAGAAGCTAAATTATTTCGATGATTTCCGAGGTAAGGAACGCTTGGTACAATTTATAGATTTTTTTATGGAAGAAATTGTAAAAACTTGTGATAGAGAACATTCATTGCAGTTTGCAGTAAAAAAATATATTAATAAAAATGGAATACCAAATGACATATTTGGCGCCCAAGAGTGGTGGAAATAATTATTTTGAGCTAAGTGTAAACACTACTCGAAGTTAGTACACATCAGTCTATAATGTGAAAGGAGAAATATTATAATGAAAATTATTGCGATAATTCCGGTCCGTATGGCTTCGAGTCGTTTTCCAGGTAAGCCTTTGGCTAAATTACTGGGGATGACAATGCTTGAGCATGTATATCGACGTTGCAAACTTTGTAAAAAAGTAGACGAGGTCTACGTAGCAACGCCGGATCATAATATTGTAGAGGAAGTAAAAAGTTTTAGCGGTAAACCTATTATGACAAGTCCGTTACATAAGCGTGCATGCGACCGGGTAGCCGAGGCATCCTTAAGTGTAGGAGCGGATGTAGTAGTAACAGTTCAGGGGGATGAGCCACTCATTACTCCCCAGATGATAGATATGGCAATAGAGGCACTGGTGACAGATCAAAAAGCAGTCTGTGTGAATTTAGCGACGGTGGCCACGGAGGAAGAAGCAAATGACCCGAACGAGGTGAAGGTTGTTCCAGATTCAAGAGGGTATGCACTATACTTTTCACGAGCAGCAATACCCACTAATCTACGTGGGGAAGGGACTGGTTCTATCCTGAAGCAAATATGTATCATCCCAATGACAAAGGATTTTCTGCAAACCTTCATCAATCTATCGCCAACACCACTGGAAATCTCAGAATCTGTAGATATGTTAAGGTTATTGGAACATGGATATGAGGTAAAGATTGTAAAAACTGAAAAAAAAGTAAAAAGTGTAGATACAATGGAAGATTTATTAATTGCTGAAAAGCTTTTAATAGTTGACTCAACTTTAAAGCTTTATTATAATGTAAGGCATGAGAAATGAAGGTTATAATAACTGATGGTATTTTATACCAACGACGCCAGTTTACATATGAAGCCATAGCTGAATGGCAAAAATGTAAAGTCATTTAAAGTGAAAGATAGCGAATAAACTGGGAATTTGATTCTATATTTTGGAGGTAGCGAATGTCTAAATTAGTTTTACCGTCAAAGATGATTTCACCTTATAATTCCATTTTTCCGGGAAACCCAAGGAATGTCTTATTAAATTATTCTCGAATTCCTCTTGGAGACGTAAGTAATAGCTATGTGGCCCTGATTCATAGTCACAATGGTACTCATTTAGATGTTCCTTTTCACTTCTTTGAGGATGGGAAAAAACTGACAGACTATTCCGTAAGAGATTTGATATTTACTCGGGTTAAAATAGTTGAAGTGGAAGCAGTGCAACATGACTACTTGAATCCTATTGACTTACACCTAACTCAATTAGAGAAACAAACAGAGGTATTAATCATTAAAACCCGTTGTCTTAATGCAAATAATAGCGGGCAAAAAAACGCTAGAAACGTGGGTTTGTCAGTCGAGGCAGCACAATTTATCCGTGATAAGACAAAACTTAAATTAATTGGTGCGGATTCAATTTCAATATCGCATCCAGAAAATCCAAAGGAAGGTGTACAAGCTCATCGTATTCTTCTTTCTTCTAATGTTAAGTCAGAACCAGTGCTAATTCTTGAAGATATGGAAATCCCAATTGATATTAAAGAGGTCGAACGTTTATTCATCTGTCCACTTTGGGGGCTTTTTCCAGATGGCGGACCCTGCTCAGTAATTGCGGAGGTACTATGAATAAAATTATCGCTTCTATTATAATCCGTAGTCATAATGAAGAGAGACACATTGGCGAACTGCTTAGCATGATTATGAAGCAGGATTTTCGTGCTTGGGAAATCATAGTGGTTGATTCTGGTTCTACTGATAAGACACTTGATATTGTGCGACAATATCCGACTCATCTGATTCAAATTCCGTCAACAAGCTTTACGTTCGGATATTCTTTAAATGTTGGTTGCCGGAGTGCAAGAGGGCAATTTCTGGTTGTTGTTAGCGCACATGCTGTTCCAGTGAATCAAAACTGGCTTACCAACATATTACAGCCCTTTCAGAATGAAAAAGTGGCGATAGTATACGGACGTCAACTGCCGGGGCCTGAAACACTTTTATCGGAAGCCACAGATTATTCGTTGGACTATGGGGCATATTCAAGAATTCTTTTAGAAGAGACAGAGTGCAATAACGCAAACAGCGCTATACGGAGAGATCTATGGCAGCAGTTCCGGTTTAACGAAAAACTCCCGGGGCTTGAAGATAAAGACTGGGCAATTCGTACTCAAAAAGCTGGATACCATGTGGCATATGCAGCGGATGCACAGGTCTATCATCACCATTACGAGAATTACCGCCAGATTTACCATCGACATTACAGGGAAGCGATGACATATCACAAAATTTCGCCAGCGGACACATTCACATTTAAACACTTAACTTACAGTGTCATAAGGAGTGCACTTGGTGATCTTGTTTATGGTATAAGAGAAAAGAAACCATTCTCTCAGTTTTGGGGTATTTTGCCTTACCGGGTGGTTCAGCAACTGGCGATCTATAATGGCATGAAACAAACATGCCCAGAAGTTGAGCAAGAGGATTATCTTGACAACATCCCGAAGCAATATAAAGCTGTAGTCATCAAAGGTCCTGATATGCATTCTGTCGAGATTCGCGAAATACCTAAACTCAAAGCCAACGATGTATTAATCAAAGTTGCCTTTGTGGGCGTATGTCCCACTGATATAGAAGTTGCAGAAGGGAAGCTTGATTATTACGCAAAAGGTTTGGCAAGGTATCCAATAGTCCCTGGGCATGAGTTCTCAGGCCTTGTGGTCGATGTGGGGAAAGAGGTTACTAATGTAAAATTAGGTGATAAAGTGGTGGGAGAATGTGCAAATGGATGTGGAGAATGCCCCAGCTGTGCAAGAGGCGATTACTTTGCATGCCCGAACAGAACAGAAGTGGGAGTGATAAACAAAGACGGTGCCTATTCAGAATACGTGACTATACCAGCCAGTAGAATACATTGTTTACCAGAGAATATTACCCTTCGTCGAGCTGCTTTGATAGAGCCGCTAGCTGTGAGTCTAAAGGGAATACGAAAACTAAAGCCTGTGCCGGGAAATTCTGCTACAATTGTAGGAGCCGGTATTATAGGATGTATGTGTGCACTTGCTTTAAAGCATCATAGAGTTCACGTAACAATAATTGATTGTAAGCCTGAAAGATTAGAAATAACTAAAAACTTCGCGGATGAAGTCCGAACTACAATAGGAGATACGGTTGATAGTGATTTTGCTATAGAGGCAACAGGAGAACCTATAGTTGTCCAACGTTTAATCTCTGTTTCAAAAACAGGAGCAAAAATTCTTATTCTGGGTTTACCATTAACAGAGCCAACCCCTGTAATCTTTGGTGACATTGTAGGGTATGACAAAACTGTATTTGGTTCCATTGCGAGTGCATCAAGAGGTTGGGAGGAAGCTATCCACATACTTTCAGTTACGAGAGATATGGTTGACTCACTTATAGGGAAGGAATTCAAACTTTCTGATTACAAGAAAGCATGGATTATAACGAAAGAAAAAAGATATCCGAGGGTTTTGATAAATTTTGATATGATTTAAAAATACATAAAACGGAGTGAAAAATCATGGGGAAAATATATTTTGATCCAAACATTGAACGAAAAGGAGCTATAATTAATGGTCACGTTTCGGAGGTTCCCTTAGTTAATGGTGTTCCCTCTTTTTCAGTCGTAGAATGCAGTATTTGCGGATTATGCAACAGGAAATGCGTTTTTTGCCCCCGTCACGATCCTAAACTGTACCCCAATAAAAAGGAATATATGTCAATATCTTTATATGAGAAGATTATGTGTGATCTTCATACTATAGATTACAGAGGAGAGGTCTTATTTTCTGGTTATTGCGAACCTCTCATGCATCCACAGTTGTTCGAATTAATTTCTCTGACAAAGAAATACTGCTCCAAAAGTAGATTGGAGATAGTTACAAATGGTGATTTTTTGACCGCAGAGAAACTCGATCTCCTTTTTGAGTCAGGATTAGATAATATATGTGTGAGTCTTTATGATGGACCTCATCAGATAGCTAAATTTGAGCGGATGAAACAAAATGCGGGGCTTAATAATAAACAGTTCATTCTTAGAATTCGCTATTTGCCGAAGGAAAAACATTTCGGTATCACTATGTCCAACCGCGCTGGTCTACTGAATATGAGCGAGATAGGGATTGCCCCCCTCAGGCAGCCAATGAGAAGGAGTTGTTATTACCCGTTTTATTCATTCATAATTGATTGCGACGGAAGCGTTTTTCTGTGCCCACACGATTGGATAAAGAAGCTTAAAATAGGAAACTTAGATGAAATGTCTGTATTTGGAGTTTGGAACAGTGATTTAATGAATGGGTTGAGAAAGAGGCTTATTAAGAGAGACCGTAATTTTACCCCATGCAAGATGTGTGATGTCCAAGGAACACTAATGGGGAGTAAACATTTTAGGCTCTGGAAGAAATATTTAGAAGAAAATTTCTAAAAGTATAAGATCTTCATAGGAGAAACAATGAAAAACAAGCGTGTGCTAGTTACAGGAGCGAGTTCTGGTATCGGAGCGAGTACAGCGGAAGAATTTTTACTGCAAGGAGCGAAGGTAGGTCTTCATTTCAATAAGAATCGGACTGGAGCATATGCCATACAGAAAAAATTTTCCGAGAGGCAATGCAGACTCTTTCAAGCAGATTTCACAAAAACAGATAAGGTTCTCTCTTTGTGGAAGAATTTTGTGGATTGGGCTGGTGGAATAGATGTATTGGTTAATAATGCCGGTGAAGTCAATCCTATGCAGCTGGAAGAATTGACGGAAGAAGTATGGGACAGCACTTTTCAAGTGAACACAAAAGCGCCGTTTCTTTTGAGTCAAAAGGCATTTGAATATATGAAAAAAAATGGATCCGGTCGGATTATTAACATAAGCAGTAATGGGGTTAAATTCGGAGGTTCCATTACCACAATTCACTACAGTGCTTCAAAAGCAGCATTAGAAGCTATCACTCGTTCTTTTGCAAAGGCAGGTGCCCAATATAATATACTGGTTAATGCGGTCCGGATAGGTGTTGCGGATACCCCTCTCCATAAAAAGATAGGCCGATCTGATTTGAGCGAAAGAATTTCCTTAATTCCACTTAAAAGGTTGGCACAACCAAAGGAGATTGCAAGAGTAATATTATTCCTCGCAACGGAGGACAGTTCTTTTATTACTGGGACCGTTATTTGTGTTAGTGGTGGTGAATGATTTTTTGACCTAACTCTATGAAATTCAGAGAGTTGAGGTGTCCTCCTCAGTAAGATGGCAAAATTTAAACATTAGTAACTTATTATAGTGTGGATACCATGGAAGATTTAAAGAAAGTGGAAAAGATGATGCAAGATGATGCAAGATGATGTGTTAGTTGAAACTTATGGAAAGAATTAAATCAAAGAAGAGGATATAATGAGCTTAAAGAATTTTCTCTGTAAGATATTGTCCTTGTATTTGTATGATAAGATAAGAAAATATTGGCGTGAACTTAGAGAATTTGCACTCAGAAAATCCATTGAGAAAGCGCTTCGTGAGCAAGGATTATCACAACTTGTTTATAAGCTAGAAGAAATTGTACCAGATATTACACATCAATATAGCACTTTTGAATTAGATACTTTTTATTTAACAAAAAAAGTAAGGGGGCAACACGCTTTTCAAATCTCTCTTGTGCAGAAAGCTATCAATATATTAAAAAGGAATGCAAAAGATGATCTTACAATTGTTGATATTGGTGATTCTGCTGGTATTCATATTCAATATGTTATGTCGCTCTTTAATTATCAAAATATTCGTACCCAATATTAGTATTAACCTTGATCCAGAAGCAGTGAATAAAATAAGAAAAAAAGGATTTAAAGCTATATGTGCAAGAGCTGAAGAAATTGATGAGAAATATAATATAACCGCTGATATTTTTCTTTGTTTTGAAACGCTTGAACATTTAATGAATCCTGCTGAATTTTTATATAAGCTATTAAAAACAAACTGTGATTTACTTGTGATAACAGTACGTTATCTTAAGGAAAGCCGAATTGGCCTTCACCAGATAAGAAATTTAAATAAACAGAATCTTTATCGAAAAAAAATAATGTCAGCAGAAAACACACATATATTCGAGTTTTCTCCTAAAGACCTTCAATTACTTCTTAAATTTGCAGGTTGGAATGTAGTGTTCGAAAGACTTTATCTGCAATACCCAAGAAAACATTGGTTACGAATTAGTAAAAATTATTGGAGGATGTTTGATTTTGAAGGTTTTTGTGGGGTTATTTTGAAAAAAGATTCTAATTGTAGTAAATTATATACTGATTGGTAGAAAGAGCTGAATTTAAATCTAAAATACTGACAAGGAGATAGCTAAGTACTGAATTTGTTTAATACAATTTCTTTACATTTGCCACGAGGAGTGAAAAACAAAGGCTAAGATTAAGATGCCAAAACAAAGATTAGATGATTTAGAATCAAGATAAATCTCAAGGAGGAGTTAATACATGAAATGGAAAGTTCTAATCTCAGCACCTTATATGCAGAAAGAGATTTATAAATTATTGCATATTTTTGAGGGGAATAACATCGATATTGATCTGCCACCTGTCAAAGAGAGATTATCTGAAGCGGAGTTGGTTCCTATTATCGGAAAATATGACGGAATTATCTGTGGGGATGATAGTTTTACAAAAAAGGTGTTACAGAAAGCAAAGAAGTTGAAGGTAATTGTAAAATGGGGTACAGGAATTGATTCGATTGATCAAGAGGCTGCCAAACATCTTGGAATTCCTGTTTATAACACACCGAACGCCTTTTCCGAACCTGTTTCGGACACTGTGATGGGATTTGTTCTTTTATTTGCAAGGAACATTATCCGGTCTGATCAGATGATGAAATCAGGCGGTTGGGAAAAGATACGATGCTATTCGCTGTCTGAACAAACCATTGGTATTATTGGAATCGGAGATATTGGGAGGTTAGTTGCCCGCAAAGCCAATGCCTTTGGTATGCAGATTTATGGCAACGATATTAAGGAAATTCCTGAAGAGATCACAAAGTCGCTAAACATCACAATGGTCGATAAAGAGACATTGCTAGGAGAATCAGATTATGTTAGCTTAAATTGTACTTTGAATGAAACGAGCTATCATCTGATCTCCAAACCTCAGCTTCAATTTATGAAAAATACAGCGATTCTGATCAATACGGCACGAGGAAATATAGTTAATGAACCCGATTTGATAAAGGCGTTAGAAAACAAAATAATCGCAGGAGCGGCATTGGATGTATTTGAGGTGGAGCCACTGCCTCAAGACAGTCCTTTGAGACGTTTCGAGAATTGTCTGCTTTTATCTCATAATGCAAACAACAGCCCGTTATATTGGCAGAAAGTACATAAAAATTCTATTAAAAATCTTATAAACGAATTGAAAGGAAAGAATCAATGAAGGAAGATCCCAATATTGCCCGTAAGGGTAAAATAATTGTAAAACATCTTGCTGGTATACATTATAATGAAGAAAGTGCACCACTCTTTTCGTTAGTAGAGTTCAATATCTGTGGTTTATGTAATAGAACCTGTTCATTCTGCCCACGAGCAAATCCGGATTATCCTAACAAAGCTGAATATATTCCATTAGATTTATACGAAAAGGTGATGTCTGATTTATCCGACATCGGCTACACCGGCGTAATATTGTATTCTGCATTCAGTGAGCCTCTTTTACATAAACAAGTTGATCAACTCATCTTTTTATCGAAGCGGTATTGCCCCCAAGCACGAGTTGAAATAGTTACTAATGGTGATTTCTTGACATCAAATAAGCTATTAGCTTATTTGAGGCGGGCTTGAGCACCATCCTGATTAGCCTCTATGATGGTCCTCACCAGCACGAACGCTTTCTCGCGATGAAGCATGAAGCGGAGCTTAATGATAACCAATTCATTTTACGAGTTCGTTATTTACCAAAAGAAGAGCATTATGGTATAATTATGTCGAATCGAGTGGGATTGCTTAATTTAGAAGATATAGGTATTGTACCTTTAGACAGACCATTGAAGCAGTATTGCTATTATCCCTTTTACCAGTGCGTGGTTGACTATGATGGATCAGTACTTTTATGTCCACATGATTGGAAGTGGGCTTTAATTGCTGGTAACCTGAATAATGAATCCTTATTAGATATTTGGAATGGGAAAGTAATGTCTCAAGTAAGAAAAAGACTCGCCAAAAGTAACCGGAATTTTTCTCCATGCAAAGTCTGTGATGTTGATGGGACAAAAATGGGGAGGAAACATTTTAAGTTATGGCAAAGATTCTATGAAAAACAGTCTAACTAAGATTTCTAACAGATAAGAAAGTGTAAGATGCGGAACTCTACGTTATCTAACCAGACGTGTAAAGCAGTTGTTACCCATGGTTCTGACATTGCTTCGCTGAATGAAATTCCGATACCTCAAATTAGACCAAAAGATATGCTCATTAAAGTTGCCTATGAAGCGATTTGTGCAACAGACATCGAGATTTCACACAAACTGTCTTGCCGTTAGATAAATTTGAGGAGGGATGGAATATTGTCCGACAAGGTCAAAAGTTAAAAGTCTTGTTGGAAGTGGATGAACAGTTATAGAGATTTTTATCATTACGTTTTCGGTAGAATACTTTATAGAGATATCTTTTCTAATGGGAGAAATTTATGTTGTCACCGAAAGAGAATTTAAAGGATTTAATTAGAATTGATGGTGCAGGGGGTTGAAGTTCGTTTCCCGTTATGATAAATTCTCATTAAGATAGGAGGACAAATGAAGTTATCTGTGTCTAACATTGCATGGGGTAATGAGGACCTAGAGGGTCATCTCCAGTTATTGAAACGCCTGGGATGTGAAGGGGTAGAAATTGCACCGAGTTGTATATGGGACGAACCTGTAGATTCAACGCCAAGTCAGCAGCGTAAGTTCAGAAAAATCGTAGAAAATTGCGGATTGGTGGTTGTAGGGTTGCACTCTCTTCTTTATACTCGTCCAGATCTTGTTGTGTTCGGTAGCCCAGGAACTCGGAACAGGACCATAGAATACATGAGGAGATTGATTCACCTCTGTCGGGAGTTGGGTGGGGCTACAATGGTCTTTGGCTCTCCCAAAAATAGGCAACGAGGTCAGATGGATGTTGAGGACGCTTTTTCTATCGCTACAACATTCTTCTTTAAGCTTTCTGAGGAGGCTAAAAAATACGATGTACTATTATGCATCGAACCTCTCGGGAAGAATGAGTCAGATTTTATTACGTCGAGTCATGAGGGGATGGAACTAGTTTCGCGTGTTAATCATCCCAATTTCTGGCTACACTTAGATGCCAAAGCTATGATCACGTCAAAGGAAAACTATGCAGAGGTTTTTATCAAGTATATATCTGACTTTAAGCACTTTCACGTAGGTGACCCGGGGCTTGCTCCACCTGGAAGTACCGGGGTTGACCATTCGATTATAGGGAAAGCTTTGAGAGACTCGGGTTATAACCGATTTATTTCGATTGAAATGTGTCGAGGATTTGGTCCGACCAAAGAAGTCATTAAGCATAGTGTCACTTATGTGAAACATTGTTATCTGAACTACACCGAACTTGAAGGAGGGAGAAAGTAAGTGACATTCTCAACGGTAAAATGGGCGTGGGTGAATATCCCTCGCCTCGAAACGGGGAAACGTGTGCTGATTACTGGAGCAAGTGGAGGTATTGGTTGCGAAACTCTACGTTTGTTTGCACAGAGTGATGCTTTCAATGGAGCTCACTATTTCACAAACGGAGATAGTTTGTCCCGGCTGATTGCTGAACGGTCCCTTAAAGCGTCCCGAATCCAGATATTTCAATCAGACCTTACTACAAGCAGAAGTAGTCAAGATTTGATTAATGCATTCGCAGCATGGGCTGGTGGAATTGATGTTCTAGTGCAATTATCAGGGGGGATTTGTCATCCAACTCCGTGGGATGAACTGACTGAAGCCGAATGGAGAGCCGATATTGACTTGAACTTAACTGCGCCGTTGTTTCTAGCGCAAACTATAAAGCGTATACGAGCAATAGGAGGCAAAGAGATCTCTGAAAATAAGGTCATATGACCCCAAGGTCTATCAAAGCTTGATTAAATAAAGACTTTTGAGGTTCATAAGTTGAGACTCTGGAAAGGAATTTATAATGATTCAACCCAAAGAAGCGATAAATAATTTGATAAGGACAGCTGAAAAAGAGCCTTCTCGCCTTTATAAATACAGAATGGACAGAAATGAGAGGACGCATCCTTTTAGTGAATTCTTTATGAATTACATTAGAAAAAAGTTAACTGGTGAGATAATTATGACCTACTCTGAAATCGAGCCGTTGTATGAAAGATTCTCAAAGTGGCTGGAGTGGGGGGGGGTAGACCGCAATAGAATTTTGTTTCATAGCCGCTCTGACCTTGCAATCAAAGCCGTATTTGAAACATATATCAGACCCAAAGATCGAATCTTACTAAATTTGCCAGGATATGCTATGTATAAAGTGTATGCACAAATGTTCCAAGCCCAAGTTGATGTTTTAGAATATGATTCAGATCTGAGATTTAACTTAGACCAATTCATAGATGCTTTGAATGAAAAGCACCGTATGGTAGTTATTGAGAATCCAAACGGCTATGTGGGTAATAAACACCCGATTAAGAAGATAGAAGAATTAATTGAAAAGGCACACCGTTTATGTGTTATTGCATTAGTGGTTGAGGCATATTTTCATTTCATTGATGATACGACGATGGTAGATTTTTTGGATTCTTTTGATAACTTGATCGTTGTCCGCACATTCTCGAAAGCATTTGGGTTAGCTGGATTACGGGCCGCATATCTTGTTTCTCTTCCAAAAAATATTCAGTTCCTTTATCGCGTAAAGCCTATGCATGCCCTCAACAGCATGGCTGTTTTAGTTATTTCCGCATTGTTAGATTACGAGGATGAATTCAGGCGTTTCATTGAAGAAACTAAGGAAAGTCTGCATTAGCTAAAGACATCTTTAAACAAATTAGGCATCGCCACATCAGATAGTGCGCAAACTTCTTGGCAGCACGATTTGGTGCTATTGTTGATGGAGCTGAAGTTGCAAAATATCTTTAAAAGGCTAACATTTTAATTCGGCGACTCTTTAGAGAAAAACATTTAAAAGAATAGTTACGAGTTGGTACAGCACCTCTTGAAGTAGAGAAACTGATGATAAAAGAATTAGAAAAATTTTTAAAGTTTCATTTCACATCAAAGAAAGCAAATCGATAAATAACTTTACAAGTATAAGGAGGATATAAAAATGCGAAGTTGTGAGATTTGTGGCAATAAAAATTTCTGTTTAATTGCCACTGAGATAAGAGAAGGTAAAGGTAGGATTATAAGGTGCAATAACTGTGGATTAATTATGCAGGATCTAGATTGGGATGAACAGAAATTAAGAGAATATTATGAAGAGGAATATCAATCTACCAATCCTCTTATTGCTGGAAAAATTCTTACCGCAGAAGAACATTTTAATGAGAGAATACAAACTATTCAGCCAATATTGGAACAGATTGAGCCCTTGCTTAGCAAAGACAAAAAGGTTTTAGAAGTTGGTAGTGGTCCGGGTGCTTTGCTTTCCTTATGCAAGCCGTTAGTAAAAAAATGTGAAGGGGTTGAATTGAAGGCGGAATTTGTAGAATTTATGAAAAAGAATTTAGGAATTGAAGCGTATGCGGAAGATGTAAACAAGTTAAAATTAGATGAAAAATTCGATGTTATAATCATGATTAGTACTCTCGATCACCTACCAAATCCGCTAGAAACATTAATCACTTTAAAATGTCTTTTGACTGCTAATGGAAAAATATATATAGAAGTTCCAAATCGTGACGAAGCATTGAATTATTTTATTCCTGATCCTAACCTTTCTAATTTTAGAAGATTTTTTTGGCATCGTGCCCATCTTTTTTACTTTACAAAAGAAACTATATCTGCTTTATTTAAAAAAGCTGGACTTTCAATTAAAGTAACATGCCGTCATGATTATACACTTAAAAATTACTTAAACTGGTATTTTGTTGGCAAACCGCAGTCAGGTCTTGTTATTGGTATGGTTAGAAATGAATTATTTGATGGTAGTAGTGATTTTGAGGTGAGAATGAATAAGATGTTTGCTAACATGGAAAAAGAGTTTAGAAAAATTATGTCTGAGACCTTTCGTGGAGATAGTCTCTGTTGTATAGGCTGGATTTGATACTACCCCACTACTCTGAAGTGTTTATAACAAAATCTAAGCACATAATGGATTTGATTGTAGCTTAAATAGGACAAATATTTGTCTCAACGAGGGGGTGCACCTTAGGTTTTTTTCTGAAACAATACAGTCTTGTGAGCAAAATCGGTTGAAGGATAAATTTGCTAAAATGAAAAATTTTTCGAAGGTTTTGATAATCTTTAATGGAAATGTCAATGTAAATTTTTTTCATAAGAAATTATCAGCGTTACATGCCAAAAGTGTGTATCTATTTCCATTAACTTCTGACTGGCGGTTAATTTACAAGATAGAAAGTGTAATTAGGAATTTATCTGGTGCTAATATTGAAATAAAATCGATAGACTCTGCAGAGACAATAGATAAAGAAGTTGATGTTCTGAGAGAAAAAGTTTCCAAGTGGTCTGTTGACTTAGGAGACTTTGTCGTGGTTGGCAAATCTATCAAAGAGTGGTTTTTATTTCTAAAAGAAAAAGTTAGCACGTGGTGGTTTTCTTTGCTTTCAGAAAAAAATACACTTAAAACGAATGTTTTTTTCCGTCTTGCTCAACTTTAGACCCTGGATAAAACTATATCTTTAAATTCGTTTGACCAGGGAGTTGGTTTTATTAAAAATTTGATTGATTCATTAATTATCGCAAAAGGTTCAATTGTAAACGTTAGCTCTGTGCATGCTTTTGCTACTTCAAAAAATATTTCTTCCTATGCAGCTACCAAAGGTGGGATTTTAGCTTTTACAAGAGCACTGTCTCTTGAGCTAGCAAAATATAATATTAGAGTAAATGCTATTTTACTTGGTGCAGTAAATACAAACATGTTAAGATAAGGGTTAAAGAGGGACATAAAGGAAGGACAAAATCTTGATAGTATATTAAAAGATATTGAAAAAAAACATCCTTTAGGAAGAATTGGGGAGCCAGAAGAGATAGCAAAAGCTATATATTTTTTGGCAGATAATAATGAGTCATCTTTTATTACGGGTCAGTCATTGATTGTGGATGGGGGAGCAATGGCTCAATTGAGTACAGAAGTGTAATAAAATAATTTAAAATATTCCTAAAAATTTATGAGAGGTGTACATGAGTAGGATACTTGATCTAAGAAAATTTGATTCTTCTGAAAGTAAATTAATTGATAAAATAGCTGAAAAAATCAGAGATGATTATATTGAATTTATATCTAAAATTGGTAATAAAAATGAAAATGATATCGATTGGTGGATGTTAGATTTTGTAAGTCGTAATACATTTGCAAGCGATTTATTTTTTAATTTTTGCAAATTAATATTTTTTAGAGAAAAGTTAAGAAGCGCCCGAACTTACAAAAAAATAATCGTGAGTTCAGCTGCTTTAAAAATTGTTATCGAAAAATATTGCATAGAGCATAAATATGAGTGTAAAGTCGTTTGCATTGAAGAGGGAAAATCAAATTTACTTTTAAAGTTAAAATTGAGATATATTAAGGCGTGTATGCATTTATTTTTTTTCTGGATTTTTAGAAGGATTATAGTATTGTTAAATCAAAAGCGAAAAATAGCAGATAATCTGATATTATTAGATATATTTATTTTAAAAAATAGTTTTAACAATGGGGATTATTATGATCGCTATTACGGTGAATTGTATAACATGTTAAGCGAGGTTGAGGGAGAAAATGTTTACTATCTTCCAACTTACTCTGGGATAAGAAATTATTTAAGATTATTCAAAAATATCAATAAATCAAGAAAATGTTTTTTGATTAAAGAAGATTATCTACAACTAAAGGATTATTTATATGCTTTTCAATTTTCTAGTAGAGCAAACAAATTAGAAACATATTTAGAAAAATTTATGGGTTTTGATGTATCCACTCTAATTAGATCTGAGATATTAGAAAGTTCTTTATCTAGTTCTTCGATAGTGGGAATATTAAATTCTATATTAGGTAAAAGATTAAGGGAGAAAAATGTAAAAATAAAATCTTTGATAAATTGGTTCGAAAATCAAACAATCGATCATGGTCTTAATTATAGTTTTAGAAAATATTTTCCAGAAACAGATTTAATAGGATTTATAGGTTTTCCTTTAATAAATAATTATCTGTCACTATATGCAACAGAACAAGAGTTAAGTCGCAGGGTGATTCCCAAAGTAGTAAAAGTTATAGGAAAAGGATATGTTGAATCAGCAAAAAAGTATTGTCCTAATTTAAAAGTAAAAGTAGCCCCTGCATTTCGTTATAGTGGAGTTTGGAAAGAAAGAGAAATGTATCTAGAGCAAGGAAGATTTGTTATTTTTGTTGCATTGCCTATGTTGATCTATGAAGCAGAAGAGTTGATTGAAGTTATTTTAAAAGTAGATAAAACATTAAAAATTAATAATTATTTTTTTCAAATAAAACCTCATCCAACGCAAGATATAAAGGCAATGAAAGTTAAATGGAAAGATAAATTGACAAAACAATTTGAATTTATTCAGGGCGATTTTAATTTGTGTGTTGAAAAGTCAAATATTCTAATTTCGGGTACATCAGGTACTTGCCTAGAAACACTCGCCAAAGGGATTCCTCTTATAATAATAGGAAATAAGTTTGGATTGACTCAATTAACTATTCCCAAAGACATTGAGCAAGATGTTTGGAAATTATGTTATGGAGTACAAGAAGTGTGTGATGCGATTATTTTTTATATGAATCGCGATGCGGCTACAGTAAGAAGGCATGAGGAAATAGGTCGTAAAATTCGAGAAAATTATTTCGAACCAGTAACAAGGGAAGGGGTACGAAAGTTTTTACGGTTGCAGTGATGGAGGAAAAATAAATTAACCAGGAGGTCATTGTATGAGTAATATGGATGTTGTTATACTTTGTGGCGGCAAGGGTACCCGTTTAAGTGAGGAAACAGCTAAAAAACCAAAACCTATGGTTGAAATTGGGGATATGCCAATCTTGTGGCATATTATGAAAATTTATAGTTGTTATGGCTTTAAACGATTTATACTATCTTTAGGCTACAAAGGTAATCAGATTAAAGAGTATTTTTATAACTATAGAATTACTAGTTCTGATTTTTCAATGAAAATGGATCCAAGTCATATACCAAAATTTTTTAATTATTCAGATGACAAAAATTGGGAGATAACATTTGTTGATACAGGTTTAGATACATTAAAAGGTGGTAGGATAAAAAGAATTGAAAAATTCGTTAAATCAAATAATTTTCATTTAACCTACGGAGATGGTGTTAGCAATGTAAATATTAAAGAACTAGTGGATTTTCATAATAAACATAAGTGTATTGGCACTGTAACTGCCGTTCATCCTCCCTCAAGATTTGGTGAAATGTATTTGAAAAATGATACGGTTATGGAATTTAGAGAAAAACCACAAATGAATGCTGGGTATATTAACGGTGGATTTTTTGTATTTAATAAGAAAATAATGGAATATTTAACAGAAGATGAAGAATGTGATTTTGAATTCGGTCCTCTCCAAAAACTAGCTAAAGATAGACAATTAAAATCTTTTAAATATGATGGATTTTGGCAATGTATGGATAATATCAGAGAGAAAAATTATCTTGATAATCTGGTAAAAAACAATAGGGCTCCTTGGATGTGTTGGAGGAATAATTAGATGTTTAATGGAAGTTATAAAGGAAAAAAGGTATTAATTACTGGAAACACAGGATTTAAGGGAAGTTGGTTGACTGTTTGGCTACTTAAATTAGGTGCAAAAGTGTACGGCTTGTCAAAAGATATACCCACGAAACCATCAATGTTTGAAGAACTTGATTTAAATAAGAAAATAATTCATTTCGAAAATGATGATAGAGACCTAAATTCTGTTTTACAAATAATTAATGATGTCAAACCCGATTTTATATTTCATCTTGCCGCTCAGGCTATCGTATCAAAATCCTACTCAGATCCGATAGAGACTCTTTCAACAAATATTATGGGCACTATTAATATTTTAGAAGCATTAAGGTTATGCAAAAACAGATGTATAGGAATAATTATAACAAGCGACAAATGTTATGATAATGTAGAGTGGATATGGGGTTATAGAGAAAATGACAGATTAGGTGGAAAAGATATTTATAGTGGTTCAAAAGGTGCTGCAGAATTGGTTATTAAATCATATTATCATTCTTTTTTTAAATATAGTGACAATATCAGGGTTGCTTCTGCAAGGGCTGGAAATGTTATTGGAGGAGGAGATTGGGCTCAAGATAGAATAGTTCCTGATTGTATGCGGGCTTGGAGTAATGATGAATCTGTAGAAATTAGAAGCCCTAACTCTACAAGACCTTGGCAGCATGTATTAGAACCGTTAAGTGGTTATTTAACAATAGGTTGGAAACTTTTCGAAAGTGATGAGTTAAATGGAGAAAATTTTAATTTTGGTCCTGACACTACACTTAATCATACAGTTAAAGATTTAATTTTTAATTTAGGGAAATTTTGGAATTTAAAAAATAGTTTCAAAGAATGCAGTAGTTCTAATCAAAACAAATTTTACGAAGCAAAATTGTTAAAATTAAATTGTGATAAAGCTCTCTTTTTTCTTAAATGGATTCCAAATTTGGATTTTGAACAATTAATTAAATTTACAGGTAATTGGTATTTTAGTTACTATAATAATAAAGATATGTGGGATTTAACCTTATCCCAAATTGATGAATATGAACAGATAGCAAAATCAAAAGGAATAATATGGACAAAATAAACATTGATGGCATAAAATTAACTCCCTTGAAGAAAATTTATCAGCCTGAAGGTAACATTTTTTATTGTATGAAAAAAAGTGATTTAGGTTTTAAGAATTTTGGAGAAGCTTATTTTTCAACTGTAAAATATAATGCTGTAAAAGCTTGGAAAAAACATACAAAAATAACTTTAAATTTAATTGTACCGATAGGGGAAATAAAATTTGTTATTTACGATGACCGGGAAAGCAGCAAATCTAAAGGTAGTTTTTTTGAAATCGAATTATCAATTAATAATTACCAACGTTTAACAATTTCTCCTAATCTTTGGTTTGGATTTAAAGGCTTGGGAAAAGATTTAAATCTATTATTAAATTTGGCAGATATAGAACATGATCCCAAGGAAATAGTTCGTTTAGAATTGGACAAAATAAACTATAATTGGGGTAAGATGTGAAAACAATATTAATCACCGGAATCAGCAGCTTTATAGGATTTCATTTAGCAAAATATTTTAATAAAAATGAAAATTTTGAAGTAATTGGAACATTGACAAAAAATATTTTTGATTATAATGGAATACAATCAACAAGGTTAAATATTTTAAAGAAAGAGGGCATAATATTTGAAAAATTAAATCTTACCGATTCAAACAGGATTAAAGCTTTTATAAATGCGGCAAAACCCAATATTTGGATAAATCATGCTGGTTATGCAGAAAACTATGGTTCATTTAATTATGATTTGAAAAAGGGAATAAATATTAATGTTTATCCGTTATATACTATTTATCCTGCATTGAAACAAAACGACTGCGAGGGTGTAATCATAACAGGTACAAATGCAGAATATTCCGATAGTGATGTTGCAAACAAAGAAAATAATAGCTGTTTTCCAACCACGCCCTATGGCTTATCAAAATTAATGGAAACATTAACCGCGAAACAGTTATCTGATTATTATGGTTTAACAACCAGAGTTGCTAGAGTTTACCTTCCATTTGGACCATTAGATTTGCCTAAAAAGTTATTACCATATTTAATCAGTCAAATTAAAAAGAATCGGTGTGTTGAATTATCCCCCTGCCTGCAAAAAAGAGATTTTATTTATGTAGAAGATTTAATAAGAGGTTATGGATCTTTATTGAACGATTTTTCCAGAAATTCTATATTTGATATTTTTAATCTTTGTAGTGGAAAGGCAGCACGACTTAAAGATTTATTATTAATGATAGTTCGTATTCTTGACTCAAATCCTGAACTTTTGAAGTTTGGAGCACGGAAAATACGTCCGGGCGAACCTGATGTTTCTTACGGCAGCATCCAAAAAGCAATTGATATATTTAACTGGAAACCTTTAAGTCTTAAAGAAGGATTGAAACATTATATCAATACAGTAAATCATTTATTATAATCGGAGAGAGAAAGACTTATAAAAAATGCCAAAATAAAGGATATTTAAATAGTGTTAAAAGTTTCAATTATAATGAACTGCTATAATGGAGAACAATATTTAAAAGAAGCTCTTGAAAGTATTATAAAGCAAACATATAAAAATTGGGAATTAATTTTTTGGGATAATCAATCGACTGATAAAAGTGCTTCGATTTTTAAAAGTTATACAGAATCTCGATTTAAATATTTTTATGCTCCTATTCATACTGGTCTTGGTGAAGCACGAAAAAAAGCTATTAAAAAAACAACTGGTAAATGGATTGCTTTTTTAGATGTTGATGATATGTGGCTTCCTGACAAATTATCCGAACAAATAAAAATAATTAACCGTTATAAACATGATAATATTGGATTAGTTTACGGTAAAACATATTTTCTTGAAATGAAGGGAAAAAATAAAAAATATTTTATTTACCAAAATAGTGATAGGAAGTTATCTGAAGGACATATTGTTAGAGATTTATTATATAAGGGTAATTTTATTCCGTTTTTAACGGTAATTGTGAATAAAAAAGCCTATGAAGAAGTTGGAAGATTTTCATCTTCTTTGAAATTTTCACCTGATTATTATTTATATATATTAATAGCGGAAAAATATATAGTGAAAGCAGTTAAAAAAAGAATAGCTGTTTATCGTTTGCATTCTGATAACCTTACCAAAAAAATGCGTGATATTGCTTTTTATGAAGAAGTAAAAATGCTGTCATTATATGTAAATGATTACCCAACTATTCAAAAAAGAATCACTATGCTTAAATTTATACATTTCTTCAAAAAATACACACCACCCCCATTATTTAGTTTTATAAGGAATTATTTTTTCTTAAATAAAAAAAAGATTTCGTATCCTTATAATTGAACCGAATAAAACTCCCGACTCCTGTTTGGAAATGGGTATATTACTCTTATGGTATAAATAAAAAACAATAAGGCAGGTTAACCAAAAATATGTTTGGTATCCTTTCGTATAAACAATTAGACATTAAGAAATTAAAGAATGATATTATCAATAATGATTTTAGAGAAAATTCTATTTTTAAATCAAATGATAAGAAAATATTTTTATACAATAAAGATTTGTGTGTAGTTAATTCGTCTAAATTGAATCAAGATAATAACTTGATTGTTATTGTAATAGATGGAGAGATATATAATTGTGATGAAATGATTAAAGATTTAACTGATGAAGGGCATAAGTTTAAAAACTATACAGAGAGTGAAATAATCGCATGTGGGTATGAAGAATATGGTGATTCAATATTTAATAAATTAAACGGTGCATTTTCTATAGTTATTTACATCAAAAAAAGAGACGAATTAATTTTAGTTAGAGATAAGTTTGGCAGTAAACCGTTATTTTATTATTATAGTGATAACGAATTTATTTTTTCATCAGAGTTAAATGATATTATAGAATGCGGTATAAAAAAAGAAATAAATAACACTGCTTTAAATATCTACTTTGCCCTTACTTATATTCCTGCACCTTATACAATTTATAAGAATGTAAACAAAGTAGAAGCAGGAAGTTATGTAAAATTAGAAAATAATACCGTAAAAAAGAAAAAATATTATAATTTTAGCGAGAAAGTAAAAAGATCAGGCTTTATTAAAGATTATAATACCTGCAAGAAAGAAATAAAACACCAATTAATTAAATCAATAGAAAGGAGAATGGAGGTTGATAAGAAAATTGGTTTATTTCTTAGCGGCGGAATTGATTCAAGCATATTGGCAAATGTAATTTCAAAAGTATCCAAAAAACGTATACATACATTTACTGTTGGTTACAATATAGGATCATTTGATGAATCTAAAAAAGCTGAATTGGTCGCAAAATACAATAATACATATCATCATTCATTACTATTGGATTATAAAGAAGCTATAAATAATTTAGACGATATATTGTTTAATTTTGGCGAACCATATGCGGACTCTTCTGTACTAGCAGCTTATTATGTTTCAAAATTAGCTAAGGAAGAAGTTGAAATTGTATTTGGTGGAGATGGTGCAGATGAATTATTTGCCGGTTATGAAAAATATTTAATTAAATATTATAGAAATAAATATAATATTATTCCAAAAAGTATAAGAGATATACTAATTGAACCTATAATAAATAAAATACCCCAGAATAGATATACAAACAATATTTTAAGGAAAGTTAAAAAAGTAATAAATACAGATAGTAAAAATGATTTTATTATGCGATATAATATGATGTGTTTGGGGTATAATAATCAACTAAGAGCACAATTGTTTAATGAGGAAAAATATAAAGATATTTCTTATTTAATAAAATCAATATATAATGAATTAGAGAATTTAGATGAATTAACAAGAACATTGTTTACAGATATGAAAGTAGGATTAGAAGGAGATATGATACCAAAAATAGAAAGAACCAGCAATCTAAATTCATTAATAGTAAGAACGCCTTTTTTGGATCCTGAATTTATCGAAATGTCATTTATGATTCCAAGTGATTTCAAGCTTAGAGGGAATAATAAAAAGTATATTTTAAAAGAAACATTTAAAGACATACTACCCAGACATATAATCAATGCACCAAAACATGGCTTCGGTGTTCCAGTGGGGGAATGGTTAAAAAAAGAATTAAAAAATGATTTGTTAGAATTAACAGAAAGAGATTTTATTGAAAATCAAGGTTTATTTAAATATAAATATATAGAAAAAATTATTCATGAGCATTTATCTGGTATT
>Ga0209991_10000108_pt1 | contig 35421 bp, 29 predicted proteins | sample ChitaG_FD_183167 | JGI IMG/M metagenome (GOLD analysis project Ga0209991, IMG submission 183167) | Deep subsurface microbial communities from South Pacific Ocean to uncover new lineages of life (NeLLi) - Chile_00310 metaG (SPAdes)... | ecosystem: Environmental > Aquatic > Marine > Oceanic >... | reverse complement strand
ACACTTCGTGCTCGTATCGTCCCCGCTGACGCCCTCACACGAGGCTCCGTGACCGAACGGTGAATAAGCCTTGGGGTCGCACCTGCAGGAAGATCACGATGATCACGAAAACGATCACCTTGGCTAGCGATGCGGTCGTGTTGAATTCGATGAACGAGTTCAGGAAGCCCAGGGAGAAGGCGGCGATCACCGTGCCCTTGATCTGACCGAGACCGCCGACGACGACGACCAGGAACGCGTCGATGAGGTAACTTTGCCCAATCGTCGGACTGGTGGAGCCGATCAGCGTCAATGCCACACCCGCCACAGAGGCAAGACCGGATCCGATGAAGAACGTCGTGATGTCGGTCTTGCGCGACGAGATTCCGCTGGTCTCAGCGAGATCGCGGTTCTGTACCACCGCCCGGATCCGCCGTCCCATGGGGCTGGCCTTGAGTACGGTGGCCAGCACGGCGACGCACACGATGGCCAGTACCAGGATGAAAATACGGGTCTTGGGAACGACGGCGCCGAGGATGTCAACGCCCCCGGACAGCCACTCGGGGGCGATGACGTTGACTGCGGGCGCGCCAAAGATGTCGCGCGCTACCTGCTGCAGGACCAAGCCGACGCCGAAGGTCACCAGCAAGGTATCCAAGGGCCTGGTGTACATCCGCTGGATCAGCGTGACCTCCAGCAGTGCTCCCATCGCACCGCCGATGAGGAAGCCGACGACTAGCGAAACAAGTAGCGAGACACCGGTGTTCGACACGATCTGCTGCACCACGTAGGCGGTGTAGCAACCGGCCATGATGAACTCGCCGTGCGCCATGTTGATGACGCCCATCTGGCCGAATGTCAGCGACAACCCCAGTGCGGCCAGCAACAGGATTGAGCCGAGGCTCAACCCTGTTGCCAGTTGTCCGATCAGGACATCCATACCTTGGTCAGCCGGAGAGCCCAGCAGCCCACGGGTAGGACTTCAGGTACGGGTCCGGCTCGATGGGGCCGGGGGACTCCCAGATCGTGTAGATCAGGCCGTCGGGGCGAATCTCACCGATGCGGGCGGTCTTGGTGATGTGGTTGTTGTCGCCGTCGATGGTGACTAAGCCCTCGGGGGCGTTGAAACTGACGCCGCCGGCGTTGTCTTGGATCGCCTTGACGTCGAACGACTGCGCTTTCTCGACAGTGTTCTTCCACAGGTAGACCGACAAGTAGGCGGCCTCCATCGGATCCGAGGTTGGCTTGTCGGCGCCGAACTTGTCCTTGTAGGCCTTGACGAACTCGTTGTTCTCCGGAGTGTCGATGGTCTGGTAGTAATCCCACGCCGTCAGCTGGCCCTCGATGTTCTGTACACCGATGCCGCCCACTTCTTCCTCGGCGATGGACACTGATACCACCGGCATTTCCTCGGGGGTCAGGCCAACGTTCTTGTACTCCCGGAAGAACGCCACGTTCGAGTCGCCGTTGAGGGTGTTGAACACCGCGTCGGCGTCGGCGCTGCGGACCTTGTTGACGATCGTGGAGAAATCGGTCGAGCCCAGGGGCGTGTAGTCCTCGCCCTTGATTTCGATCCCGTTGGCCTCCGCGTATGCCCTGATGATGCGGTTAGCGGTCTGCGGGAAGACGTAGTCGCTACCGACCAGGTACAGCGACTTGACGCCCTGGTCCTTGAGATAGTCCAGTGCGGGGACGATCTGCTGGTTGGTCGTTGCGCCGGTGTAGAAGATGTTCGGGGAGGATTCCAGGCCCTCGTACTGCACGGGGTAGTAGAGCAGAGAGTTGTTGCCCTCGAACACCGGCAGCATGGCCTTGCGGCTGGACGACGTCCAGCCCCCGAAGACAGCGGCCACGCAGTCGCTGCTGATGAGCTTCTCGGCCTTCTCGGCGAACACTGTGGGCTCCGACGCGCCGTCCTCTCCCACGAGGTCGATCTTCTTGCCCATCACCCCGCCTTCGGCGTTGATCTGCTCGACGGCCAGATCGACAGCGTTTCGGACGGTTACTTCCGAGATTGCCATCGTGCCCGACAGCGAGTTCAGGGCGCCGACCTTGATGGTGTCCCCAGAGGTGTCCACACATGATGCGGCCTTTGCTGAGTCTTGCTCGCTGGCCTTGCTGCCACAGCCGGCCAGCAGCAGACTCGTGACCGCTACGACGCTGCCCGTGGCTAGCGCGGATCGTTTCAAGGAGGAGCGTCGGGGTTGTGGCATGACCGGCCTTTCTGGGTATCAACAGCGCTCATGCGCTGATGAGGCGTTGAGTTGGGGTTGTTGCTGAACGCATCGGAGGCAAGAACGACGACACCGCGACTGGTGTCGAATCGGGACGCTAGATCGCCCGTGTTTCTAGAAAATGTCTGTATGTGACGAACAGGTTAACCTGTCGGCAGTTGGGGAGTTGGTTTGCCGTTAATGAGAGCTATAGTTTGTGCGAGATCCGGGATCGGGAGCGGGCGCAAGCGGGTGTAACTGTCGGGTACCGTCCGGCGATGTAACCCACATGCGAACAGCGACAGCCAAGATAGGGGCGGCCCTGATGGCGGCCGCAGCAACGGTTGCGGTCAGCCAGGGGACGGCCAATGCTGAGCCGGACGGCCAGCAGGTTCGGTACACGCTGACATCGGCAGGCGCCTACGAGTTCGACCTGTTCTATCTGACGACTCAGCCTCCGAGCATGGAAGCCTTCAACGCCGACGCGTACTCCTTCGCCAAGCGGGAGAAGGTGAACCTGGCGCCGGGCGAGCCGTGGGTGTTCGAAACCACGCTCGAGGACCCGGGGTGGGCGATCCTCACGGTGAGCAGCACAACCCGCGGTGGCCAGGCAGCGCCGAATGCTCACTGTGACATCGCCGTCGATGGCCAGGTTCTCGTGCAGCACGACGATCCCTACAACGTTCGGTGCCAGCTGTCGCAGTGGTGACTGACCGCGCTGGATCAGCGCGCGACTACACCCTCGACTGTTCCGCCAGGCCGGTGAGGGCCGCTGGCAGCGCGCCCACGTGTAGGACACCGAGTCGTTGAGTGGCGCGGGTGAGGGCCACGTACAGTTCGGCCGCGCCCCGCGGTCCGTCGGCGAGGATCCGGTCGGGCTCCACTACCAGGACGGCGTCGTATTCCAGTCCTTTGGTCTGCGACGGTAAAACCGTCCCGGGCGTGCCCGGCGGCCCGATCACGATGCTGGTGCCCTCCCGCGCGTCCTCGCCCCGGGCGAACTCCTCAATGGCAGAGGTTAGGTCTTCGGAGGTGACCCGCCGCGACCACGGCTGGATGCCGCATGTGCGGACGGATTCAGGTGGCTGGACACCGGGTGCGAACTCGGCGAGCAGTGCGGCGGCAACGGCCATGATCTCGGCCGGGGTGCGGTAGTTCAGCGACAGCGACCGGTAAAGCCAGCGACTGGGGACGTAGGGCTCCAGCATGGTGGCCCAAGACCTCGCCCCAGCCACCGATCGGCGTTGGGCGAGATCGCCCACCACCGTGAATGATCGGCTCGGGCAGCGACGCATCAGCACGCGCCAATCCATCTCGGACAACTCCTGGGCCTCGTCGACCACGATGTGCCGGTAGGTCCAGTCACGGTCGGCGGCGGCCCGCTCGGCCAGATCACGGTTGTCGCGCTCGGCGAAGCGGTCTGCGAGATCCTCGGCGCCAAGAATGTCGGTGGCCAGGAGTTGGTCCTCGTCCTCCATCAGGTCTTCTCGGCTCACCATGAGGTCGAGCACGCCAGCGGCGTACACGGCCTGGGCCTGTCGTTCTCGCTCGGCGGTTTGGTCGACGGTCTTGTCGCGGCCTAGTAAGTCGACCAACTCATCGAGCAGCGGCACGTCGAAAACCGTCCAAGCTTCGCCCTGGGCCCGCCACAGCGCCTCGTCGGCGCCGGCGGCGCGCAGCCGCGCGGTAGATGTGTAGAGCTCTGCCAGAAGCACTTCCGGCGTCAGCATCGGCCAGAGTTCGTCGATTGCCGCGGCGAACCCCTCATGGTCGCCGAGTTCGTCCACCAACTCTGCGCGCAGATGCTCCCAGGCGGCACGGTCGTCGCGGGTCAACCACCCACGGCCGATCTTGGCAATGGCCCGTTCGGTGAGCACCCAGGTGACGACGTCGACGAACACGGCGCGGGCGTCGTTGTGCGGTCGCTTGCTCGCGCGAGCCTCCTGAATGGCCCACTCGGCGGTCTCGGCGTCGATACGCACCGAGGTATCCGCCAGATCGATCGGCAGCGGGTTCTGCGGGACTCGCTGTCGATCGGCGATCGCGGCGGTGAGTACGTCGCAGATCTTCAGAGATCCCTTGAGTCGCGAGGCGTTCGGGGTGTCCTGGGCGGTGACACGCAGGCCGGGCATAAGGTCGGCGACCGTCATGAACACCACGTTGGATTCACCCAGTGAGGGCAGCACCCGTCCGACGTGGTTCAGGAACGCCGGATTGGGTCCGACTACCAGCACACCGTGGTGTTCGATCCGCTTCCGCTGGGTGTAGAGCAGATAGGCGACCCGGTGTAGCGCGACGACGGTCTTGCCGGTCCCGGGACCACCCTGGATCACCAATACCCCTTGGTGATCGAGTCGGATGATCTCGTCCTGCTCAGCCTGGATGGTGGCGACGATGTCGCGCATTTGGTCACCCCGTGGTGCGCTGACGGCTGCCAGTAGGGCTGCGTCTCCTCGCCCGCCGCGCTCTTCTGCGCCGGGACGGCCCAGAACCTCGTCGGTGAATTCCAGAACGCGTCGCCCGCGCGTGTGGAATTGGCGGCGTCGCTGCATGTTCTCCGGGGAGGCGCCGGTCGCGACGTAGAACGCGCGAGCCGCCGGTACCCGCCAATCGAGTAACAGGGGTTCAAAGTCGTCGTCCTCGTCGAGAAGCCCAATCCGGCCGATGTACAAACGTTCGCCGGTGACGCTGTCTAGCCGACCGAAGCACAGCCCACTGTCGGCGACATCGAGCCTGGTCATCTGGCTCGACAGTGCGCGGACTTCGGCGTCGCGGTCCACGAGGCTCTCGGTGCCTCGCAACACGGCCTTGTACCTGCTGTGCAGTCGCGCACGTTCGGCGTCCACTCGGCCGTACAGTCCGGCCGAGTAGCGTCGCTCGGACTGCAGTTCGGCCTCGTAGCTTGAAGGTCCAGAGAATTTCTGAGTCGACATGCGCCCCTTAACATTTTTCGTTCGACCAGCGGTTGTGCGCCTATGTATCCTGGCCAGCCCCGTCTTGACCATCTACCAAATACGGTTTCGAATAGAGCTGCGCGGCCATCCGGCCATTGCGGCCCTTGCGGGCCTGTCTAGCCAAGGTTGTCGGTGGCGAAAGTGTCGCACTTGGCGGGGTTGCCGGTCTGGTATCCCACGGTGAACCACTTCTGTCGCTGTTCGGAGGAACCGTGGGTCCAGGACTCCGGATTGACCCGGCCCGTAGCTGCCTCCTGGATGCGGTCGTCGCCGACCGCCGAGGCCGCCGAGAGCGCATCGGCGATGTCTTTGTCGCTCAGGGGCTCCAGAAAAGTCACACCGGTGCTCTCTTGTTTGGTGATGGCGGCATAGTGCGCCCACACACCGGCGTAGCAATCGGCTTGCAGCTCGGTGCGAACTCCTGCGCCGGTGGCCCCCTGGGGATTCCGCTGCGCCCGACCCAACACACCTTGCAGATTTTGCACATGGTGCCCGAACTCGTGGGCAATCACGTACTCCTGGGCGAGCGGGCCGCCGCTGGAACCGAACTGGTCGACCAGCACATCAAAGAAGCCGGTGTCGAAGTATGCCGTCTGGTCGACCGGGCAGTAGAAGGGCCCGACATCACTGGTCGCCGACCCGCACGCGGTGTCGACCCAGCCGCTGAACAATCGGATCTGAGGCCGGGTGTATCCCGGCATCAGCTGCTCCCAGACCTGGTCGACGGAGTTGCCGGTCGCCACCACCCGGCACTGCACGATGCGGTTGGCGTCCTCGCCGGTCTTGCACTGGCTCAGATCGAACGCTGGGCCCTCGACTCCGGGGTTGGTCACCTGCCCCTGCTGCGGGACAACCGAGCTGGGATCAATGCCGAGGAGCAGTGCCACCACCATGATGAGCAGTCCGCCCAGCCCGCCGCCGATCGCCATGCCACGGCCGGGACCTCGGCCCCCGCCGCTGCTGGAGGCGGTGCTCGTGTCGATCCGCATGCCCTTGTTGAAGGTCATCGCGCCACCTCATCAACTCTGCCCGGCGAGCCTGGAGCCCAGGCGGGTCAAGCTTTGCACATACGATTTCGCTTGTGGCGGTTGTTGCCGGACATCCCACCATCGTCCGGGCGGCGTTTACTAGGCCCGCAGCACGCCGAACCGTTCATCGGTGTACTTGCGAAGATTATGCAGAAATCGCTGGAACAGCCAGCCCATTATGGGCCGGCCAGTGAACAGGCCGATCCGGCCGGCCAGGCCGTTGGGCTTCATAGCCATGATCCAGGTGAGATGACAACCATTGGCGGTGGGTACGACGTGGTAGTCCTCAGCGAAGGCGGCGACGGAGCTGGTGCTCGATTCGTTGAAGCGAAACGCCATCCGGGTGAACGGTTCCCAAGCCAGGAACTCCTCGTCGCCGGTGATGCCGCCAACCATGTCGACCGTCCGAGTGGTGCCGACGCCACGCGGTTCAGGACTGGTCCACGTGACGTTGGTGATCGCACTTGCCCAACGGGGCCACGAGGTCGCGTCGGCCAGCACTTCAAAGAGCTGCTCGGGCGTGATCGCGAGGTCGACCGTGCTGACGAAGCGGTACGGAGCATGCTCGACGAAATCCAGGTCGACTCGCTCACAGGGGTGACGGTTGGCGATGTTCTTGTGCCTTTCGTTCCGCCGGCAGTTACTAGACAGATCACGATAGCTGTCTAGTCGGGGCTGCCGACGTTGCCCCCTTACAACGTTGCCCCCTTACAACGTTGCCCCTTTACACTGAGCAGTCGTTTGACATCCCTGACTTGAGGAGTAACTCGTGCTGCGCACCCGCACCGCCGGCTCGTTGCGCGCTGCCGACGCAGGCCAGACGGTGACCCTGGCCGGCTGGGTGGCGCGGCGGCGCGACCACGGCGGCGTTATTTTCATCGACCTCCGCGACGCCTCTGGCGTGGCGCAGGTGGTGTTCCGCGAGGGCCTAGAGGAGGGGCAGGTGCTGGCCCAGGCGCATCGGTTGCGATCGGAGTTCTGCATCAACGTCACCGGCGTCGTCGAAATTCGGCCCGCGGGCAATGCCAACGCCGAGATCGCGACCGGCGACGTCGAGGTGAATGCAACCTCGCTGACGGTCCTGGGGGAGAGTGCCCCGCTGCCGTTCCAACTCGATGAGACCGCCGGTGAGGAAGCGCGCCTGAAACACCGCTATCTGGATCTGCGCCGCGACGGGCCCGGTCAGACGATTCGGTTGCGCTCCAAGGTGAATGCCGCCGCACGGTCAGTGCTCGAAGCGCACGATTTCGTCGAGATCGAGACGCCGACCCTTACCCGTTCGACGCCGGAGGGGGCCCGCGATTTCCTAGTCCCCGCCCGGTTGCAGCCCGGCTCGTTCTACGCGCTGCCTCAAAGTCCACAGCTGTTCAAGCAGTTGCTGATGGTGGCCGGAATGGAGCGCTACTACCAGATCGCCCGGTGTTATCGGGATGAGGACTTTCGCGCTGACCGGCAGCCGGAGTTCACCCAGTTGGACATCGAGATGAGCTTCGTCGACGCCGACGACGTCATCGCGATATCGGAACAAATCCTCAAGGCGTTATGGGCGCTGATCGGATATGACATTGCGCTGCCTTTGCCGAGGATCAGCTACGCCGAGGCGATGCGACGGTTCGGTTCCGACAAGCCCGACCTGCGGTTCGGTCTGGAACTCGTCGAGTGCGCCGACTACTTCTCCGGCACTGCTTTCCGGGTGTTCCAGGCGGCCTATGTCGGCGCTGTGGTGATGCCGGGCGGGGCGTCGCAGCCGCGACGCACTCTGGACGGATGGCAGGAGTTTGCCAAGCAGCGTGGCCACAGGGGGCTGGCCTATGTACTGATCGGCGATGACGGTGAGCTGGGTGGGCCGGTTGCCAAGAACCTCTCCGACGCTGAACGAGACGGACTGGCCAGCCATGTGGGTGCCAGGCCGGGGGATTGTGTGTTCTTCTCCGCGGGGTCGGCGAAGTCGGCTCGTGCACTGCTTGGTGCCACCCGGATCGAGATCGCTAAGCGCCTCGACCTGATTGATCCTGCCGCGTGGGCGTTCACCTGGGTGGTGGACTGGCCGCTGTTCGAGGCTGCCGACGAGGCGACCGCCGCTGGGGACGTAGCGGTGGGTTCCGGGGCGTGGACCGCGCCCCACCACGCGTTCACCGCACCCAAGCGCGAATCGGTGGCCACGTTCGACACTGATCCAGGATCCGCCGTGGCTGACGCCTACGACATCGTCTGCAACGGCAACGAGATCGGTGGCGGTTCGCTGCGCATCCACGACCGCGATGTCCAGGAGCGGGTGTTCGCGATGATGGGCATCGAGAAGGGTGAAGCCGAGGACAAATTCGGATTTTTGTTGGACGCCTTTACCTTTGGCGCGCCGCCGCACGGCGGCGTCGCGTTCGGCTGGGATCGGATTGTGGCACTGCTGGCCGGAGTGGACTCCATCCGAGAGGTTATTGCCTTCCCGAAGAGCGGCGGGGGTGTCGATCCGCTCACCGACGCGCCCGCACCGATCACGCCGCAGCAACGCAAAGAATCGGGAATTGATGCCAAGCCGGAGAAGCTGGAGAGGGCATGACAGCGTTGGTGGGTGCAGGGTGACCGCCTCCACCGACACGCGGGCGCCTCGCCGACGCCTAGAAGAGATGCGATCTGCACCGCCGACTCGGGTGTGATGGGATTTGACGCTATGAGTATCAAGGTGGCGCTGGAGCACCGCACCAGCTACACATTCGACCGGCTCGTGGAGGTCTTTCCGCACGTCGTGCGGTTGCGTCCGGCGCCGCACTCGCGCACGCCGATCGAGGCTTACTCCCTACAGGTCGAACCTGCCGATCACTTCGTCAACTGGCAGCAGGACGCGTTCGGCAACTTCATGGCGCGCCTAGTCTTCCCGACGCGTACGCGCAGCCTGACGATCACCGTCGGGCTGATCGCCGACCTGAAAGTGATCAATCCGTTCGATTTCTTCATCGAGGATTACGCCGAGACCTGGCCTTCTGCTCTTCGCGCAAGTGGCTCATCGCCCGGCTTCGAGTACCCGAAGGCACTGGCTGAGGATCTCAAGCCCTACCTGAGGCTGGTCGACGAGAACGCTGAGGACTCGGGCCCCGGTGACCTCGCCGAGGCGTGGGTGAACAACTTCGCCGTCGCCTCGGGTACCCGCACCATCGACTTCCTGGTGGCGCTCAACCGCGCGGTCAATGCCGACGTCGGCTACAGCGTCCGAATGGAACCCGGTGTGCAGACACCGGATCTCACGCTGAGCACCGGCATCGGGTCCTGCCGCGACTCCGCGTGGCTGCTCGTCTCGATTCTGCGGCAGATGGGTCTGGCCGCCCGATTCGTCTCGGGGTACCTGGTCCAGCTGACCTCCGATGTCCAGGCCCTCGATGGGCCGTCTGGCCCGACGGCCGACTTCACCGATCTGCACGCATGGACCGAGGTGTACATCCCGGGCGCGGGGTGGATCGGCTTGGACCCGACCTCGGGTCTGTTCGCCGGCGAAGGCCACATCCCGCTGTCGGCAACCCCACATCCGGAGTCTGCGGCGCCCATCACCGGCGCGACGGAGCCGTGCGAAACCTTTTTGGAATTCACCAATGTCGTGACCCGGGTGCATGAGGATCCGCGTGTCACGCTGCCGTATTCCGAAGAGACATGGGCGGAGATCAACGCGCTCGGCGCCCGCGTCGATGAACGGTTGGTCGCCGCAGATGCGCGGCTCACCGTGGGTGGTGAGCCCACCTTCGTTGCGATCGACAACCAGGTCGATCCGGAGTGGACAACTGACGCCGACGGCGCACACAAACGCGAACTGGCCTCCGCTCTGGCGGGGCGACTCAAGCGCGCCTGGGCTCCACAGGGGCTGGTGCAGCGCGGGCAAGGCAAGTGGTACCCCGGAGAGCCGCTGCCACGTTGGCAGATCGGGTTGTTCTGGCGCGTCGACGGTGAACCACTGTGGACCCACGACGCGCTACTGGCCGACCCGTGGCCGGAACAACCCGATCCGGCCGCGCTGGCCCCCGACGTCGGCCGCCAACTCCTCGATGGCGTTGCTGAAGGGCTGGGGTTGCCGGGCAGCCAGGTTCGCCCGGTATTCGATGACCCGTTGAGCCGGCTAGCTGCCGCAGTACGTCAACCCGAGGGCGACCCGGTCGCCGGTGAGGACGACTTGGTGGCGGACAGCTCCAAGGTCCGCGCCGCGCTGCTGGCGAGCTTAGAAGCGCCGATCACCGAGCCCGCTGCATACGTGCTTCCACTGCATCGCCGCGAGGACGGGTCTGGCTGGGCCAGTGCCGACTGGAGGCTGCGCCGTGGACGCATCGTGCTGCTGGAAGGGGATTCGCCCGCGGGGCTGCGGCTGCCGTTGGACTCGATCAGCTGGGAACCGCCGCCGGCGGCCTTTGAGGCTGATCCGATGCAGGATCGGCCCCCGCTGCCGGCCGGCGATGTCGAACAAAGTGAGGACGAAACGACTGACCGCGCCGTGGTCGAGGATGACCAGCCGATGCCGAGGACCGCGCTCTTGGCCGAGATACGGGAAGGACTGCTCTACGTCTATCTGCCGCCCACTGAGGAATTGGACGACTTCGTTGATCTGATCCAGCGGATCGAGCGCTCCGCAGCCACGATCGGCTGTCCGTTGGTGCTTGAGGGTTACGGTCCGCCGACGGACGCTCGGTTGCACGCAATGTCCATCACACCCGACCCGGGCGTCATTGAGGTCAACGTGGCACCGGCTGCAAGCTTCGCCGAACAACGAGACCAGCTGGACACGCTCTACGAGGAAGCGCGCTTGACGCGGCTATCCACCGAGTCGTTCGAGGTGGACGGCACCCATGGTGGAACCGGCGGCGGTAACCACATCACCCTCGGCGGTATCACCCCCGCTGATTCTCCGTTGCTGCGCCGTCCGGATCTGCTTGTCTCGTTGTTGACGTATTGGCAGCGGCACCCGTCGCTGTCTTACCTGTTTGCCGGCCGGTTCGTCGGCACGACATCGCAAGCGCCCCGAGTCGACGAGGGCCGTCCGGACGCCCTCTACGAGCTGGAGATCGCGTTCGCAGAGATCGCGCGACTCTCGCAGGCAAAGGGTACGGCGAAACCGGAACATGGTCGCTCCGCAAGCTCCGCTCCGTGGATCACCGACCGGGCGCTGCGGCACCTGCTCACAGATATCACGGGGAACACCCACCGTGCGGAGTTCTGCATCGACAAGCTCTACAGCCCCGACAGTGCCCGTGGCCGGCTCGGGTTGCTCGAGCTACGTGGGTTCGAGATGCCGCCTCACAACCAGATGGCGATGGTGCAGTCACTACTGGTGCGCTCTCTGGTGTCGTGGTTCTGGGAGGAGCCGCTGCGTGCCCCGTTGATCCGTCACGGGGCCAACCTGCATGGCAGGTACCTGTTGCCGCACTTCCTGATTCACGATATCGCCGAGGTTGCCGCCGGCCTCCGCGCGCATGGGATCGAGTTCGAGACAAGCTGGCTGGACCCTTTCACTGAGTTCCGGTTCCCGCGGATCGGGACGGCGGTCTTCGGCGGGGTGGAGATCGAACTGCGTGGTGCGATCGAGTCGTGGAACGTGCTGGGTGAGGAGTCCACCGCCGGGGGCACAGCCCGCTACGTCGACTCATCAGTGGAACGGGTTCAAGTCCGGCTCATCGGCGCCGACCGGCAACGCTTCATTGTCACCGCGAACGGCTATCCGGTCCCAATGCTGGCGACCGACAACCCCGATGTTCAGGTCGGCGGGGTGCGCTACCGGGCCTGGCAGCCGCCCAGCGCGCTTCACCCCACGGTCACGGTTGACAGCCCGCTGCGTTTCGAACTTGTCGACTCCGCGACCGGGGTATCCAGGGGCGGCTGCACCTACCATGTGTCACACCCGGGTGGGCGGTCCTATGACGGCCCGCCAGTCAACGCGGTGGAAGCGGAGTCGCGGCGCAGCCGCCGCTTCGAGGCCAGTGGTTTCACGCCGGGTAAGGCCGACCTGGCTAGGCTGCGGGAAAAGCAGTCACGCCAGTCCACCGATGTGGGCGCGCCGGGGATCTTGGATCTGCGACGAGTGCGTACCGTGCTGCATTGATGGCATTTCCGGCAACAGGCCCGACGCTTCCACCGGAAGCTGGGGCAGTCGAATCGGACAACCCGCTAGGGCCCTACCGCAACGTGTGGCCGCAGCAGGCGTTGTTCGACGTCCAGTCTGCCGTAATAGATTCGGCCCCCGGCTACGACGAGTTCGTCGATGAGGCCGGAGACGTTCGGCCGGCCTGGCAGGAGCTGGCCGACTGTGTGCGCGACCGGGGCCGCGACGGCCTGGACGGGCTGCGGGCGGTGGTACGCAGCCTCATTGACAATGACGGCATCACCTCCATCCAGGTCGATGACAACGGCGATGCGATCACCAACGGAGACGGAACCACGGTACCGGGGCCGTGGCAGCTTGACGCGATTCCGCTGGTGGTCTCCGTTGCGGACTGGGACACCCTGGAAGCCGGTCTGGTACAGCGCTCAAGGCTGCTGGATGCCGTGCTGACCGATCTCTATGGTGAGCGACGCTCGATCACCGGCGGCGTGCTGCCGCCGCAGCTGCTGTTCGCCCACCCTGGTTATGTGCGCGCGGCGCGCGGTATCGAGGTGCCCGGTCGCCATCAGCTGTTCCTGCACGGATGCGACATCAGCCGGGGCGTGTCGGGGGAATTTCAGGTCAACGCCGATTGGACGCAGGCGCCTTCAGGTGCCGGATATGCGCTCGCGGACCGCCGCGTGATCGCAAACGCCATTCCGGATCTCTACGAGCAGGTTGGGCCCCGTCCCGCCACGCCGTGGGCTCAGGCCTTGCGGTTGGCGCTCATCGATGCCGCTCCGGAGTCGGAGGAGGCGCCGAGCGTGGTCGTCCTGAGCCCGGGCATTTATTCCGAGACGGCTTTCGACCAGGCCTACTTGGCCAGTGCGTTGGGGTTTCCGCTGGTCGAGAGTGCCGATCTGGTGGTGCGCGACGGCAAGCTCTGGATGCGTTCCATGGGCACCCTCAAACGGGTGGACGTTGTGCTGCGCCGGGTCGACGCTGACTTTGCCGACCCGCTCGAGCTGCGCGCGGATTCACGGTTGGGGGTTGTAGGCCTGGTCGAGGTGCTGCGCCGGGGCGCAGTGACCGTGGTCAACACGCTCGGCAGCGGTGTGATGGAAAGCCCTGGGCTACTTCGGTTTCTGCCGGAACTCGCGGAGAAGTTGCTCGGTGAGACGCCGCTGCTGGCAACCGCACCCATGTATTGGGGCGGCATTGACGTCGAGCGTTCGCACCTGCTGGCGAACCTGGCGTCGCTGCTCATCAGGCCTGTGACCGGCGGTGAACCGATCGTGGGCCCCGAACTGACGGCCGGGCAGCTGGAGGTACTCGCGTCGCGCATCGAAACCATTCCGTGGCAGTGGGTGGGGCAGGAACTACCGCAGTTCTCCTCGGCGCCTTCTGATTTCCTCCCCGGGGGGCTGTCGTCATCCCGCGTCGGTATGCGGCTATTCACTGTGGCCCAGCACAGCGGATATGCGCCGATGGTCGGGGGTTTGGGCTACCTGGTGGCAACCGGGTCCGCAGGATATCGTCTCAATACTGTTGCAGCCAAAGATATTTGGGTGCGAACGCCGACGCGAGTCATGGCGGAGAAGGTCCCGGCGGCAACGCTTGCCGAGCCGCCAGCTCAGGACGATACGACCAGATTGCCGGCGAGCACGATCACCTCGAGTCCCACGCGCGACATCAGTTCACCGCGTGTGCTATCCGATCTGTACTGGATCGGGCGGTATTCCGAGCGTGCGGAGAGCACGGCCCGGCTGTTGATGGTGACCCGTGAGCGGTATCAGGAGTACCGCTACCGCCGCACGATGCCCGGCAGCGAGTGCGTTCCGGTGCTGCTGACAGCACTGGGAACGATCACCGGTACTGACACCGGCACGGGCACGGGCAGTGACTACGTCGAGATGGTGGCCACCGCTCCGACCACCCTGTGGTCGTTGACCGCTGACCGGTACCGTTCGGGCTCGCTGGCCCAGTCCGTGGAGCGTCTCAGCCTGGCTGCGCGGGCTGTTCGTGACCAGATGTCCAACGACACCTGGATGGTGCTGTCAGCCCTTGAGCGAGCCCTGCTGCATGGGCCGGATACTCCACCGGAATCCCAGGCTGAGGGCGACGCGTACCTGTCGTCGACGAACAGCCTCACGCTGGCGGGCATGCTCGCGCTCTCCGGGTTGGTCACAGAATCGATGGTGCACGATGTCGGTTGGACGATGATGGACATCGGCAAACGGATCGAGCGCGGTCTGGGACTGACGGCCCTACTGCGTGCCACCCTGACCGCAGTTCGGTCGCCTGATGCTGAGCAAACCATCACGGAGTCGACGCTGACCGCCTGCGAGTCCGCGGTCATCTACCGGCGGCGCTACCCTGGCAAGGTTAGCGTGGGTGGTGTTGCCGAGCTGGTGTTGTTCGACGCGCAGAACCCGCGCTCGCTGCTTTACCAGCTGGAGCGATTGCGGACCAACCTCAACTCCCTACCGGGAGCCTCGGGGTCGTCACGGCCAGAGCGCATAGTCGATGAAATCGCTATTCGTCTGCGCCGCATCGAACCCGCCGAGCTGGAGCACACCAGCGCCACGGGCACGCGAGACGAGCTCGACGGGCTGCTCGCCGGTATCCACCGCGACCTGCGTGAGCTCTCAGGTGTCATCACCGCAATGCACCTCTCGCTGCCGGGTGTCATGCAGCCCCTGTGGGGGCCAGACGCACGCAGGGTGGTGCCGTGACCACGTACCCCGACGGGCCCGCCACCTCGAGCAGTAGCCGGTGTTACGAGGTCACCCATAGCACTGTGTACCAATACTCTGACGTGGTCACCAGCTCCTACGGCCGGGGATTCCTCACGCCGCGGGACTCCTCACGCCAGCGCTGCCTCTTTCACGAGCTGGTGATCGAACCGGAAGCTTCGGACAGCTCCATCAGCCGCGACGCCTACGGCAACCTGAGCTCCTACTTCCATGTCACCGCAAAACACCGCACGCTGCGCATCACCAGCCGGTCGGTCGTCGAGGTCGACCCCCCGCCCCAGGACCTTTACCAGGGGCCTTCGGCGCGAGCGCCGTGGGAGATCGCGCGGCCTGTGGGTCCCGACGGGGCGCTGGCCACCGAGTTCACTCTGGACCTAGAGCCTCCCGAGATCACCGAGGAAGTGCGTGCTTACGCCGCGTCGAGTTTCACACCGGGTCGGCCGCTGATCGATGTGTTGCGCGACTTGACCACTCGGATATACGCCGACTTCACCTACCGGTCGGGGCCGACGACGATATCCACTCAAGTAAGTGAGGTCCTGGCCGCCCGTGAAGGCGTTTGTCAGGACTTCGCGCGGCTCGCGATCGCCTGCCTGCGCGCCAACGGTCTGGCGGCCAGCTACGTTTCCGGCTACCTGGCGACCGACCCCCCGCCGGGGAGGGAACGCATGGTCGGAGTCGACGCAACGCACGCCTGGGTATCGGTATGGACGCCGCAGCAGCTCTGGCTGGGGCTCGACCCGACGAACGACCAGATGGTCGACGAGCGTTATATCACCGTGGGTTTCGGTCGTGATTATGCAGATGTCCCGCCGCTTCGCGGGGTGATTTACACGGACTCGGAGAGCAGTGTGATCCACGTTTCGGTTGATGTGGCGCCGTACGACGGGGGCCTGCTGCGCGCGTGAAGGCCGTCGGCGCTGGGCCTAATGAGCAACACACGGGCGAAGTTAAGCGGCGACGGACCCACTTATCCCTACGATCACCGGGTGGCTGATCGCTATGGTTCCGACATCCTGGCCGACAATCCGCACCGCACGCGCCGGCTCCGCTCCACCGAACAGCCGGTCGAGATCGGCCTGGTCGTCGAGGACGCCCAAACCGGTTTCGTCGGCGCGGTGGTACGCGTCGAATATGGCCGGATGGACCTCGAGGATCGGAACGGCCGCAGGAAACCCTTTCCCGTCGGACCCGGCTACCTGATCGAAGGCAAGCCGGTCATCCTCACCGCGCCGAAGAAGGCCTCCGCGAACGCGAAGGCAGCGACAGCGTCTGGGTCGGTGGCGTTGGGCGGCGCGCGTGCGAAGGTCGCACTGGCGAGCCGGATCTATGTTGAGGGCCGCCACGACGCCGAGCTGGTCGAGCAGGTGTGGGGTGAGGACCTGCGGATCGAGGGTGTGGTGGTCGAATATTTGGGCGGTGTTGACGACTTGGCCGCTATCGTCTCCGATTTCGCGCCCGGCCCGGGCCGTCGGTTGGGGGTGCTGGTCGACCACTTGGTTGCCGGCTCCAAGGAGGCCCGCATCGCCGAGACGGTTCGCCGGGGTCCGGGACGTGACTACACGCTGGTTGTGGGCCATCCCTTTGTCGACATCTGGCAGGCCGTCAAACCCGCACGAATCGGGGTGGCGGCCTGGCCGACCGTCCCGAAAGGCCAGGACTGGAAACATGGCGTGTGCGAGGGCCTGGGGGTCAAGCATCGCGACCAGGCCGATATCGCCACCGCCTGGCAGCAGATCCGGGGGCGGGTGCGGGACTGGAACGACCTCGAGCCAGCGCTGATCGGCCGGGTCGAGGAGCTTATCGACTTCGTCACCCAACCTACAGATTCTTGACGGCACCGCCGTCGTGTCGTGAGGCAATGGTAAGCAGAGACTGTGTCCGACAGCCTGTTCGATGTGCCTGATTCGGAAGCCAACCGCGGCGCCGGCGACGCGCTCGGCGGTGGTCCGGCGTCGCCACTGGCGGTGCGGATGCGTCCGGCCACCCTCGATGAAGTCGTCGGCCAGGAGCACCTTCTCAAGCCCAACTCCCCGCTGCGCCGCTTGGTCGAGGGCTCCGGTGCTGCCTCGGTCATCCTGTATGGCTCTCCGGGAACCGGCAAGACGACGCTGGCATCGTTGATCTCGCAGGCCACCGGACGCCGGTTCGAGGCGCTGTCGGCGCTCTCCTCTGGAGTCAAAGAAGTCCGCTCGGTGATCGAGGTGGCGCGTCAGGCGTCTATCCGGGGCGGGCAGACGGTGCTGTTCATCGACGAGGTGCACCGCTTCTCGAAGACGCAGCAGGACGCGCTGCTGGCTGCAGTGGAGAACCGGGTGGTGCTACTGGTGGCTGCCACTACCGAAAATCCGTCGTTCTCCGTGGTGGCTCCGCTGTTGAGTCGCTCGCTGATCCTGCAGCTGCATCCGCTGACCCCGGAGGCGATCAACAGCGTTATCCAGCGGGCCATCGATGACGACCGCGGCTTGGGTGGCCGAGTGCCAGTCACCGATGAGGCGATAGATCTACTGGTGCAGTTGTCCGCCGGCGATGCCCGCCGGGCGCTGACGGCACTGGAGGTGGCGGCCGAGACGGGCCAGGAGGTGACTATCGACGTCATCGAGCAATCACTGGATCGGGCGGCCGTGCGCTATGACCGGGACGGTGATCAGCACTATGACGTCGTCAGCGCGTTCATCAAGACGATCCGGGGATCCGACGTCGACGCCGCGCTGCACTATCTGTCCCGCATGTTGGTGGCCGGGGAGGACCCGCGCTTCGTGGCCCGACGGCTGATGATCCTCGCCAGCGAGGACATCGGGATGGCCGATCCTACTGCGCTGCAGATCGCTGTCGCGGCGGCGCAGACGGTGCAATTGATCGGTATGCCGGAGGCGCAATTGACCTTGGCGCATGCCACCGTCTACCTCGCAACGGCACCTAAATCCAATGCCGTCACCACTGCACTTGGGGCTGCAATGGCCGACGTCAAGGCCGGGAAAGCCGGGCTCGTGCCTGCCAATCTTCGCGACGGGCACTACTCAGGTGCGTCGAAGCTGGGTAATGCCATCGGCTACCGCTACGCCCACGATGCACCCGAAGGAGTTGTCCCGCAGCAATATCCGCCTGATGAGTTGGTGGGGGTGGACTACTACCAGCCTACCGATCGTGGCGCCGAACGCGAGATCTCCACCAGGTTGGATAAGCTGCGCGCCATCATCCGCCGTTCGCGCTGACCGGGTGTCTGGATGCCGCGAACGAGTCTCCTGGATCAACCTATCGGGCTCAGGCCAAGCGCCCTAGCGGTCCCTATCCAAAACTGGTGGCGCTATTCATGGCCCTATTCATCGACACTGGCGAGGATCCTCTTGACCTCGGTCGACAGTGTCATCGGGTCGAACGGCTTTGTGATGACCCCGATCGCGCCTTTTTCAAGGTAGGACGCCACCTCACCGGGCTGCGCCCTGGCGGTCATGAAGATTACTGGGATGTCCTTCAAATTCGGGATCGCTTTGAGCTCGGCCAGCGCGGCGACTCCGTCTATGCCGGGCATCATCATGTCGATCAGGATGAGGTCAGGCCGATCACCCATCGCCAGATCGATGCCCTCCCGCGCCGATGCGGCGACGGCGGTCTCCATTTGGCCGATTACCTCAAGGCTAAGCTGACCGACCTTGCGAATGTCTTCCTCGTCGTCGATCATGAGAACCTTCATGTCTGTCCCTCCTGGATTTCTGCGTCGCTTGGGTGGGAGATGCCAACCGTCACGACGCCGACAACTTGGTTTCGGCCCATTTGCTTGCCCTCATAGAGTCTTTGGTCCGCGCGGCGGACCAGCGTTGGAATCGATGTGCCATCTTCGGGGTAGGCGGCGACCCCCGCGGTAAACGTTGCGGTGAATGGCTCGCCGTCTTCGGATGCAAATGGAAGCTCTGAGAATTCGCCGAGGAGCAGTGCTGCCGCGCGTTCGGCAAACCCGGCGTTCTGTCCCGGAAACACCAGAATGAACTCCTCGCCACCCCAGTGACCGCGGAGATCTTCCAGTCGAAAGCGCCTTAGCAGGAGATCTCCGAGTTGGGCGATCACCTGGTCTCCGACCAAGTGTCCAAAGGTGTCATTGACCCTCTTGAACTTATCGATGTCTAAGAGGACAAGCGAAAGCGGTTTCTCATCACGGGTGGCCACGGCCAGTGATCTTTGGAACGCCTCGACGAGTGCCCGCCTGGTGAGCAGTCCGGAAAGTGCATCCTTGTCCGCGCGGTCACGCAGAAGGCCAACGCGCTCGAGCTGAACCCCAACTCGCGCCAAGAGTTCCTCAGGAATCACCGGCTTTGCCACCACGTCGGACGCGCCGGCGCGAAAGGCCAAAAGACGTGTCTGATCGTCGGTCTGCCCGGTGACGATCAAGACGGGGAGGGCCTCGAAGCTTTCTGACATCCTGAGCGCGCGGCAAACATCGAGCCCGGAGATGCCAGGAAGATTGATATCAAGCAAAAGTACGTCCGGAGAAATCTCCTCTAGCTTCTCAGTGATCCCGACTGCGGAACCGAGCGCATCCACGGTGTACCCGGCACCTCGCAGGTGAAACGCGTAGTGCTCCACTATGTCTGGATCATCGTCAACGATAAGGACTTTTTGGCTGGTGGTATCCGAGAGCATAGCAAGCTGCTGGGCCAGTGAGGCAAAGATCTCCTCGGAGATCGGCTTTTCGAAAAATCGCGTCCCGCCCGCTTCGATGGCGGCAACTCGAGTCTCGATCCGGTGGTCACCCGACGCAAAGGCAATTGGGATGTCGCGGTTGCCAGTTGTGCCGCGAATTTCTCGGGCCAAAGAGAAAGAGGTGTCTTCGTATAGATAGATGTCGAGTACCGCGCCGACAAGTGGTGCGGTGCGCGCACGCTGCATAGCGGCTCTTCGATTTTAAGCGGGCAGTTGTGATTTCGCTCTCGTTGGCGTGTCGGTGAAGTAGAAGGCCCTTGGCCTTCTGAAGTCTGAAAGTTGCGACGCTTCCGGACTGAAGAAGGAAACCAAGGGCCGTGACTGACGGTACGACATTGTTGTTTGGGCTGCCAGGGGTGCAGGTGGAGCGTGTCGAACGCCTCGCTGACGGGACGCGGGTGGTGTGTGCGATCACCGCCGAAGAGACCGCGGCGGCGTGCCCATCGTGTGGGGTGCTCTCCAGCTCACGCAAGGGACGCACGGCTACCTCGCCGAAAGACATCCCTTACGGGGAAGGCCGAATAGTTCTGCAGTGGAACAAGACTCGGTGGCGGTGCCGGGAGGACTACTGCGAACGGGGCTCGTTCACCGAAGCGATCCCGCAGGTGCCGGCCCGAGCGCGGACCACCCGGCGGTTGCGTACCCAGATCGGTGCCGCGATCGGCGACGCGGCCCGCTCAGTGACCGAGGTCGCCGCCACCCACGCGGTGTCCTGGCCGACCGCGCACCGCGCCTTCGCCGACCACGCCCAGGAGTTGCTGACCGAGCCGGCACCCACCGCGGTGCTCGGTATCGATGAGACCCGCCGCGCAAGGCCCCGCTGGGAATGCTGCGCTGCCACGGGCCGGTGGGTGCGCGTGGACCCCTGGGACACCGGGTTCGTCGACCTGGCCGGCGATCAGGGCCTGCTCGGGCAACGCGAGGGCCGCACCACCGCGACCGTCATCGACTGGTTGACCGAACGCACGCCTGAGTTCCGGGCCGGGATCGAGTTCGTCGCGATCGACCCAGCCGCGGTCTACGCCGCAGCGATCCGCACCCCGGGCCTGCTGCCCAACGCGACGCTGGTCGTCGATCATTTCCACCTAGTCAAGCTCGGCAACGACGCGGTCACCAAGGTTCGTCGTCGCGTCACCTGGGACCTACGGGACCGCCGCGGCCGCAAACTCGACCCCGAGTGGGCCAACCGGCGGCGACTACTGCGAGCGCGGGAACGCCTCTCGGAGAAGAGTTTCGCCAAGATGTGGAACGCCATCACCGCCGAAGACCACAGTGCTCAGATCCTGTCGGCGTGGATCGCCAAAGAGGAGCTACGCACCCTGCTCTCCACCGTCCGCGCCGGTGGCGATCCGCACCTGACCCGGCACCGGTTGCACCGCTTCCTGGCCTGGTGCATCAACAGCGAGATCCCCGAACTGCTCACCCTGGCCGCCACCGTCGACACCTGGTGGCCCGAGATCAACGCCTTCGTGACCACCGGCATCACCAACGCCCGCACCGAGGGCTACAACCGGCTGGTCAAACAGGTCAAACGGGTCGGCTGCGGATTCCGAAATCCGGACAACTCAGCCCGCCGGATACGATTCCACTGCACTCGCAAACAGCGAGCCGCAACCCAGACTTCATGCTGATTGCCCGGCTAAAGTCGAAGAGCCTGATTGCCCGCAGACGCGCCTCGCTGGCAGTGTGCCGGCGCTGCAGCTCCAGGATCTCGACGACCTGCCGGGCCAGAAGCTCAAGCGTCTCGACTTCGGCCCCGGCCATCTGTCGCGGATTATGATCGATGGCGCAAAAAGTCCCGAGGGAAAAGCCATCGGGAGTCTGAAGTGGAACTCCAGCGTAGAAGCGAACTTTTGGATCCCCGGTAACGAGAGGGTTGTCTGAAAACCGCAAGTCTTGGAGGGCATCTGGGACTACGAGCGGCGCCTCGGCGGCGACCACGTGGCCACAAAATGAAACATCGCGAGGCGTTTCGGGAGCGTCGAGTCCGTAGCGTGACTTGAACCACTGACGGTCGGTATCGACGAATGTGATGAGAGCGATCGGCACCTTCAGGATATTGGCCGCGAGCTTGGTGAGCGTGTCGAAACGCGGCTCCGGGGGCGTGTCCAGGATTTCATAACTGCGCAGCACAGCGAGCCGCTCGGTCTCATTGGCTCCGATCGCGGGCGGCTTCACCGGGCCCCCTTGCTGGTGGTCTCTGTGGCTCTAGCCGACATTGTCCTCGATTTTTCGTCGGACTGCCCCGAGTTCGCCTGACTCGTGGGATATGGATCTCAGGCCGCAGTGGCAACTGGAGTTCTGGGGTACTTCGAACCCTGTCGGGGTGAGCTTGCCCAGTTTGCGCCGATCACCACCGGCGATCCCGTCGTGCAAGCGTCGTTGTACTGCCTCACCTGCCCGGTGGAAGGACCCTCACTGCTCGGTCCGTTTGAGCTTCGTGATGGCGCAGCATGGTGGACCGGTACTGTGGGGCGTCGAGTATTCGCAGGTGGCGGCCAATCGAATGGCCGGCACCGATGACCAGAACGAGGACATCAGGACGTGCAGACACACGAGATCAGGAAGCGGTTCCTTGATCATTTTGTGAACGCGGGCCATGCCGAGGTGCCCAGTGCTTCGGTGATCCTCAATGATCCCAACCTGTTGTTCGTCAACGCCGGGATGGTGCAGTTCGTCCCGTTCTTCCTCGGCCAGCGCACGCCGCCCTGGAAGCGTGCGACCAGCATCCAGAAGTGCATTCGCACCCCGGACATCGAAGAGGTGGGCATCACCACCCGGCATAACACGTTCTTCCAGATGGCCGGCAACTTCTCGTTCGGCGACTACTTCAAAGCCGAGGCTATCGAGCTGGCATGGACGCTGCTGACCAACCCGGTAGGCCAGGGTGGCTATGGCTTCGATAGCGAGAAGATTTGGGCCACAGTCTATCTAGACGATGACGAGGCCGCTCAACTGTGGCAGGACATCGCCGGGATGCCGCCGGAACGGATCCAGCGCCGCGGGATGGCCGACAACTACTGGTCGATGGGCATTCCCGGACCCTGCGGTCCGTCTTCGGAGATCTACTACGACCGAGGTCCCGCATACGGCGTCGGGGGTGGACCAGAAGCCAACGAGGACCGTTTCATCGAGATCTGGAACCTCGTGTTCATGCAGAACGAGCGTGGCGAGGGGACGTCCAAGGGAGACTTCGAGATCCTGGGTCCGCTGCCGCGGAAGAACATCGACACCGGAATGGGTGTCGAGCGGGTGGCCTGCTTGCTGCAGGGGGTCGACAACGTCTATGAGACCGACTTGCTGCGCCCGGCCATCGAGTTGATGGCCGCGCACGCACCTCGTGGGTATGGGCAGGGCCGTCACGAAGACGACGTGCGCTACCGGATCATCGCCGACCACAGCCGGACTGCCGCGATCGTCATCGCCGATGGGGTCTGCCCCGGTAACGAGGGTCGCGGCTATGTATTGCGCCGCTTGTTGCGCCGCATCATCCGCGCTGCGAAATTGCTCGGCGTCGAGCAACCCATCATGGCTGAGCTGATGGTTACGGTGCGGGACGCTGTGGGCCCGTCCTATCCGGACCTGCTCAGCGATTTTGACCGCATTCAGCGCATTGCGGTGGCCGAGGAGACGGCGTTCAACCGCACGCTGACATCTGGTTCCCGGCTGTTCGAGGGCGCGGCGCGCGCGACGAAAGCCTCCGGCACCGACGTGTTGTCCGGCAGTGATGCATTCACGCTGCACGACACGTACGGCTTCCCGATCGAGTTGACCCTCGAAATGGCCGCGGAGGCAGATTTGCGGGTCGATGAGGAAGGTTTCCGCGGCTTGATGTCTGAGCAGCGTCGGCGAGCCAAGGCAGATGCGGCCGCGCGCAAGCAAGCGCACGCCGACCTCTCGGCCTATCGCGGCCTCGTCGATGCCGGCCCGACACAATTCACCGGGTTCGATGAATTATCCACCGAGGCAAAGATTCTCGGCATCTTTGTCGATGGCAAGCGCGTCCCGGTGGTAGCGCACGAACCGACCGTCTCGGAGTCACGCGTTGAGTTGATCCTCGATCGCACCCCTTTCTACGCTGAATCAGGTGGCCAGATAGCCGACGAGGGCACCATCAACGGTACGGGGGCAGCGGAGACGGCGCGGGCGGCCGTGACCGACGTGCAGAAGGTCGCGAAAACCTTATGGGCGCATCACGTCACCGTGGAGTCTGGTGAGTTTGTTGAGGGAGACACCGTGGTGGCGGACGTCGATTCTCGCTGGCGGCATGGCGCCACCCAAGGGCATTCTGGAACGCACATGGTGCATGCCGCGTTGCGACAGGTTCTGGGTCCCGACGCCGTTCAGGCAGGTTCACTGAATCGTCCTGGTTACCTGCGATTCGACTTCAACTGGCTGGGCGGGCTCAGCGAGGAACAGCGAACACAAATTGAAGAGGTCACCAACGAAGCGGTCGAGGCCGATTTCGAGGTGCGCAGCTTTACCACCGATCTGGACAGGGCCAAGGCCATGGGGGCGATGGCGCTCTTTGGCGAGGCCTACCCCGACGAAGTTCGGGTGGTAGAGATCGGCGGGCCCTTTTCGCTGGAGTTGTGCGGCGGTACGCATGTCCGCAATTCGGCACAGATCGGCCCGGTGACCATCCTCGGTGAGTCCTCGGTGGGGTCGGGTGTTCGGCGAGTCGAGGCCTATGTCGGGCTGGATTCCTTCCGGTACCTGGCCAAGGAACGTGCGCTCATGGCCGGTCTGGCGTCGTCGTTGAAGGTGCCTTCGGCCGAAGTTCCCGCGCGGGTGGCCAACCTGGTGGAGCGCTTGCGGGCGGCGGACAAGGAACTCGACCGGCTGCGGATGGCCAACGCGCGCGCGGCGGCGGCTAATGCCGTGGCCGGCGCCGAGGAGGTCGGTAAGGTCCGCGTCGTGGCACAACGGATGGCGGGTGGGATGTCAGCGGGTGACTTGCGCTCGCTCACCGGCGATATCCGCGGGAAACTTGGCAGCGGGCCAGGCATAGTGGCGCTGGTCGCCGCGGGCGAGCCGCGCGTCGGGAAAGGCGGAGGCGACGACGATTCGGTCTCCTACGTGGTGGCAGTCAATCAATCGGCGCAGGATCTCGGTCTGCGGGCCGACGACCTCGTCAAGCAGGTGGGTGCGGTGCTCAATGGCCGCGGTGGGGGCAAGGCAGACCTAGCGCAGGGATCCGGTAAAGGGGCGGCAAGTATCGACGCGGCACTGGCGGCGATACGCGCCGAGATAGGCCGGAGATAGCCGGGTGGCTCACACCGACCAAAACGGGTGGCAAGACCGCCTACCGGACTACCCGGGCAGCCCGGGGGCGGCAACTGACCCGGGTCACGGTCGGCGCATCGGCATCGACGTCGGCAGCGTCCGTATCGGCGTGGCCGTCAGTGACCCCGACGGCGTTCTGGCCACACCCGTGGAGACGGTCGCCAGGGATCGTCGCTCGGGCAAGCACCTCCGTCGACTCGCGCGGCTGCTCGCCGAATACCAAGCCGTCGAGGTGGTGGTGGGCTTGCCGCGCACGCTGGCCGATCGCGCCGGGTCGTCCGCGCGCGATGCCGTCGAGCTGGCCGACCAGCTGGCCGACAAGATCTCGCCGGTGCCGGTTCGGTTGGCCGATGAACGGTTCACCACTGTGAGTGCTCAGCGCTCACTGCGTGAGGCCGGGGTGCGTGCCAAAGGCCAGCGTTCGATGATCGATCAGGTTGCGGCGGTCGGGATTTTGCAGAACTGGCTGGACCAGCGCCGCGCGGCGTTGAGCGCACACGGAGAGGGCGGGGATGGCTGACGATTGGCCGAGTGAACGCGCCGAGCCGGTGGCAGTGGGACCTCCCCGACGAAGGTGGACACGCCGCGATCGGGCTCGGTCCGCGCGGATCCAGCGCAAACGCCGGTTCGCCGCGGTGCTGGCGCTGACCATGCTGGTGGTGGTAGTCGTCGGTGCGGTGTTCCTCGGTTCCAGAATGTGGAATTCGATGTTTGGCGACTCCAACAGCGACTACGTCGGCGATGGTATCAAGGACGTGGTGATCCAGGTCCGAGAAGGCGATTCCACTACCGCAATCGGCAAGATGCTGCAGGACCAGAATGTAGTGGCAACATACAAGCTGTTCGTCGATGCGGCTGCGGGTAGTCCTGCGATCTCGGCCATTCAGCCGGGGTTCTACAAGGTCCGCACCGAGATCCCGGCAGCCGGTGCGGTGGCCCGACTGGCTGATCCGGCCAACCGGGTTGGCAGATTGGTGATTCCCGAGGGGCGCCAACTTGACGACGTCGAGGACTTGAAGACCAACGTGGTCACCGACGGCATCTTCACGCTGATCTCTAATGCGTCGTGTGTGGACCTTGACGGTGACCGCAGGTGCGTCTCGGCCTCAGACCTGCGCAATATCGCAGGTGCGGCTTCCCCGAAGGCGCTCTCCGTCCCGGGGTGGGCGATGGGCCCCGTCGTGGCGCTCGGAAACGATCATCGCCGGCTGGAGGGGCTTATCGCCCCTGGCACCTGGAACATCGACCCGATGGCGGAGCCGCAGAACATCCTGGCCAGACTGATCTCTGTCAGCGCGACGCAGTACGAGCAGGGCGGTCTACTGGGCACTGCTAAGGCATTGAAGATGTCGCCCTACGAGATCCTGATCGTGGCATCGTTGGTGCAACGTGAAGCAATGCCGCAGGACTTTTCCAAAGTGGCGCGGGTCATTTACAACCGGCTGGCAGAGCAACGGACGCTGGAGTTCGACTCCACGGTGAATTACCCGCTAGACCACATCGAGGTTGCGACCACCGATGGCGACCGCGCACAGGCGACGCCGTGGAACACCTATGTGCGGCCCGGACTTCCGGCTACGCCGATCTGCTCGCCGGGCCCACCCGCGCTCGCTGCAGCTGAGCACCCTGCGCCGGGGGACTGGTTGTACTTCGTGACGGTCGATTTGCAGGGCGCGACGCTGTTCACTCGCGACTACGACCAGCATCTGGCCAATATCACGGTGGCGAAGAGCAACGGTGTGCTCGATTCGGCACGATGAGCGCTTGCGCGGCGATGAGCAGACGGTCACGATGAGCCCCGGCGAAGCGCAGACACTGAAGAGCAGACGGCCACGATGAGCGAGGGGCCCCGACGGGCTGCGGTGCTCGGCTCGCCGATTGCCCATTCGCGTTCCCCACAGCTGCACATGGCGGCTTATCGCGCTCTGGGTTTGGACGGCTGGACCTACGACCGCATCGAGTGCACTGGGGAGCAGTTGCCCTCCGTGATGCGCGGATTCGGGCCGGAATGGGTGGGGGTGTCGGTGACGATGCCGGGTAAGTTCGCTGCGCTGCGGTTCGCTGACAACGCCACAGCCCGCGCGACACTGGTCGGATCGGCCAACACTCTGATTCGTTCGCGGGCAGGTTGGCATGCCGACAACACCGACATCGACGGCGTGGTGGGTGCGCTGGCAGGGGCTGCAGTGTCCGACAGGGCGATGGTGGTGGGTTCTGGCGGCACCGCTCCCGCGGTCGTGGTCGGCCTTGCCGAGCTTGGCGCGCAACACATCACAGTGGCAGCGCGGAACGCCCAGAAAGCGGCGCCGCTGGTCGAACTTGCAATCCGCTGCGGGGCCCGATCGCACTGGTGCGATGTCACCGACGCGCAGCTGGCCGACGAGGTGGCTGGTGCGGACGTCGTGGTGAATACGGTGCCGGCCGATGCGGTGACCCCGTATGCGCTGAGGCTGGCCCTGGCGCCGGTTCTGCTCGACGCGATCTACGACCCGTGGCCCACACCGCTGGCCTCAAGCGTTCAGGCCGCCGGAGGGAAGGTGATAAGCGGTCTGCTGATGCTGCTGAATCAGGCCTTCGCACAGGTCGAGCAGTTCACCGGGTTGCCGGCACCGAGGGAGGCGATGAGCTCGGCGGTCGGCATCAGCGTCTGACTCGGCGGAATTGCCGCCGAGGACCGCTCGACTGCGGGCCTAACCTGAGCAGATGGGGGATGGCGGGGGAGAATTGGCCGCTGTCTATGTGGCGGCTATCTGTGTGGCGTGTTGGCTGGCCGCGTTGAGCTACTTCGATATTCGGCAGCGACGCCTGCCCAATATGCTCACTCTGCCTGGTGGTGCCCTGGTCTTGGCCGGTGCCGCGCTGACAGGTCATGGTGTGACGGCTGCCGCGGGGGCGGCCGCGATGTTCGCGGTGTACGCCGTGGTGCACGTGATTTCCCCGAAGGCGATGGGCGGCGGCGATGTCAAGCTCGCCATCGGTCTCGGTGCCCTCACGGGGGCGTTTGGGCTGGATGTGTGGATGATGTCCGCACTCGGGGCCTCGGTTCTGACGGCGCTGCTGGGATTGATCCGGCTCATCGGCGGCGACCGATCGCCCCTGCCGCACGGTCCGTCGATGTGTGTTGCCGCAGCCGGAGCGGTGGCAGTCGTGCTGATCTAGAGCCGCTTGATCGGCCATGCGCCGGCGGCGTGCGAAAATAGGCCCGTGTTGAGATGGGCGACAGCAGGTGAATCCCACGGCCGCGCGCTGGTGGCCATGGTCGAAGGCATGGTTGCCGGCGTCCACCTCACTTCGCAAGACATCGCGGGGCAGCTGGCCCGCCGGCGGCTCGGCTACGGCCGGGGCGCCCGAATGAAGTTCGAGCAGGACCAGATCACTCTGCTTGCAGGGCTGCGTCACGGTCTCACCCTCGGCGGCCCGATCGCCATCGAGATCGGCAATACCGAATGGCCGAAATGGGAGACGGTCATGGCGCCCGACCCAGTCGATCCGGCGGTGCTGGCTGACGGGGCGGCCCGTAGCGAGCCCTTGACCAGGCCAAGGCCCGGCCACGCCGACTATGCGGGCATGCTCAAGTACGGTTTCGACGACGCCCGTCCGGTTTTGGAACGTGCCAGTGCCCGCGAAACTGCGGCCCGGGTTGCCGCCGGCACCGTCGCCCGAGCATTTCTGCAGCAGGCGCTCGGGGTCGAAGTCATCTCCCATGTCATTTCCATCGGATCCTCAGAGGCCTACGGCGGACCTCCGCCGCAAGCCGCAGACCTGGCCGCGATCGACGCCAGCCCGGTACGGGCATTCAACGAAGCAACCGAGGCGATGATGATCGCCGAGATCGAGGATGCCAAGCGCCAGGGCGACACACTTGGCGGAGTGGTCGAGGTCGTCGCCCACGGACTGCCCGTCGGGCTCGGTTCTTTCACCAGCGGCGAGGACCGCCTGGACAGCCAGTTGGCGGGCGCGGTGATGGGGGTTCAGGCGATCAAGGGCGTGGAGATCGGGGACGGCTTCGAGACAGCACGTAGGCGCGGAACGCTGGCCCACGACGAGATGTACCCGGGGCCCGGAGGCGTAATGCGTTCGACCAACCGCGCCGGTGGCCTGGAAGGCGGAATGAGCAACGGGCAACCTGTACGGGTACGCGCTGCAATGAAGCCCATCTCCACTGTGCCGCGTGCACTGGCCACCGTCGACATGGCGACCGGTGAGGAAGCGGTGGCCATCCACCAGCGTTCTGACGTGTGCGCAGTGCCTGCCGCAGGCGTCGTGGTCGAGACGATGGTGGCGTTGGTGTTGGCGCGCGCCGCGCTGAAGAAATTCGGCGGGGATTCGCTGGCTGAGACGCGGGCCAACCTCGACTCCTATCTGCGTGCCGTCGCCACCCGGGAACCATCGAGCACTATGCAGGCACCGGGCTGATGGTTCCCAAAGCGGTGCTGGTCGGACTGCCCGGATCGGGCAAGTCAACGATCGGTCGCCGGCTGGCCAAGGCTTTGGACCTCGGGTTACTCGATACCGACGCGGCGATCGAGAAGAGCACCGGGCGCACGATCGCCGAGATCTTCGCCTCTGATGGTGAAGCAGGGTTCCGCAGAATCGAGGCAGACGTTGTCCGCGACGCGCTATCCACCCACGACGGTGTGCTCTCACTGGGCGGTGGCGCGGTGACCACCGCCTCGGTGCGCGAAGCGTTGGCCGGGCATACCGTGATCTACCTGGAGATCAACGCGGCTGAAGGGGTGCGCCGCACCGGTGGGGCTACAGTGCGGCCGTTGCTGGCTGGGTCGGATCGCGCTGAGAAATTCAAAGCGTTGATGGGAGAACGGATTCCGCTGTATCGGGAGGTAGCCACTCTGCGGGTAAACACCAATCGCCGCAACCTAGGGGCGGTCGTACGATACATCGTGTCCCGCCTCGAGAGCCTGGAGGGTTCCAAGCCGGAACGTCGACGTCGACGTCCGTCGTGGCGGCGCGCCCCGATGTCTCTGGCAACGCCGGCGTCCACGGAGGCGCCTCCTAGTCCCGCCGCAGTGGCGGCTAGGAAGGGCAGTGGATCGCCCAAATTACGAAAGGACACAACGTGACCGAGCCGGTGCCAGATCCTGTCACCGTCGTTGTACGCACCGATCCGCCCTACCCGGTGATCATCGGAACGGGTCTCCTCGGCGACTTGGCGCGCATCCTCGGCGGCAGACACAAGGTGGCCATCCTGCACCAGCCTTCACTGGCGCAGACAGCTGAGGCTATACGGAACCACCTGTCAGGCACGGGAATCGAGGCGCATCGTATCGAGATCCCCGACGCCGAGGCCGGTAAGGAGCTCCCGGTCGTCGGGTTCGCGTGGGAAGTGCTGGGCCGCATCGGCATCGGCCGTAAGGATGCCGTCGTCAGCGTCGGTGGGGGCGCGGCTACCGATGTCGCCGGCTTCGTCGCGGCGACGTGGCTGCGCGGGGTGGACATTGTGCACGTGCCGACCACGTTGCTCGGCATGGTCGACGCGGCGGTGGGCGGCAAGACTGGCATCAACACCGAGGCGGGCAAGAACCTCGTCGGCGCCTTCCATCAGCCTTCTGCGGTGCTGGTCGACCTCGCCACCCTGGAGTCGCTGCCTCGCAACGAGATCGTGGCGGGGATGGCCGAGGTCGTGAAGGCCGGCTTCATCGCCGACCCGATGATCCTCGACATTATCGAGGCCAGCCCAGAGCTCGCGCTTGATCCCTGCGGTGCGGTGCTACCGGAGCTGATCAGACGCGCGGTGGTCGTCAAAGCGGAGGTGGTCGCTGCAGACGAGAAGGAATCGCAGCTGCGCGAAATCCTCAACTACGGGCACACCCTGGCCCATGCGATCGAGCGTCGTGAGCGCTACCAGTGGAGACACGGCGCTGCGGTGTCGGTCGGGCTGGTGTTCGCCGCCGAACTGGGCCGGGTGGCCGGGCGTCTCGATGATGGCACCGCCGACCGGCACCGCGCGATTCTGAGCTCACTAGGGCTACCGGTTACTTATGACCCCGACGCGCTGCCGGAGTTGATGGAGGCGATGTTCGGCGACAAGAAAACCCGGGCAGGTGTGCTGCGCTTCGTGGTGCTGGACGGATTGGCTAAGCCGGGACGGCTGGAAGCGCCTGACCCGTCACTGCTGGCTGCCGCCTACGGTGAGGTCACCCGCGGCTGACGATGCGCGGGCATACCGTTGTCGGACCAACTGTCCCGCGTGTGGACGGGCCCGGTTTGGTCATCGTCTTTTGGTCATCGTCTTTTGGTCATCGTCTTTTGGTCAGCGTCTTTGGTCATCGTCGGCGACGGCAACCGATGATGTCTGCTGTTCGGGCTCGCCGGCGGTGGACTCTGGCCTGTGGTTAGGGGCTTCACTGTCGTCGCTTTGCGCGGCGAACACGTCGGTGTCGGCGCGGTCGTCGTCGCCCTGGCGGCGGCGTGGTTGGTCAGGGGTCTTGCGGTCGACCAGCCAGCGACCGATCGCGACACCGAGGACCGAGGTGAGGAACACCAGAAGGGCGGTGAAGGCCGCGAACGTCGTCACTTCGTTGATAAGACCATCGACGTAGATGTTGTCGTAGAACAACCCGACAAACCAGGCGGCAACGCCACTGGTCACGCCCGCGAACAGGCCGGCCAGCAGCCAAGTCATTGCCAGATCGGGGCGCCGGTCCGGATCGGTTTGGGCGCGCGCATCGGCACGGCCGTCGGCGTAGCCCCACACGAATACCGCGACCGCGTAGACACCGATCAAGCTGACACTGGTCAACCCCGACTTGGTCGCCCACTCGTTGACCAGCGCTCCCTGCAGCAGCCGGACGATCACCCCCAGGGCGGCGAACACCAGTCCACGCAGCAGCCACTTACTCATGAGGCCACACCCTAGCGAGTAGCGTCACCGCCCGTGACAATTTCTCAGCGCCGCGACCGATTGCGCCAACGCCTGGCGGCGGCAGAACTGGACGCTTTGCTGGTGTCAGACGTGGTCAACGTCCGATATCTGTCCGGATTCACCGGTTCGAACGCTGCCCTTCTGGTCCTTACCGAGGATGAAACGCCGGTTCTCGCCACTGACGGCCGCTACCGCAACCAGGCCGCGGAGCAGGCGCTCGGTGCTGAAATCGTCATCGAGCGGGCATGTGGTCCGCACCTGGTCAGCCGAGCGGCCGAATCCGGTTTGGCCGCACTGGGCTTCGAAAGCCACATAGTTACCGTCGACGGATTCGCCGCCCTCACGCGCGCAGCCGGTGAGAAGTGCGAGCTGGTACCCGCCGGCGGGATGGTGGAGGGCCTTCGGGAGGTCAAGGACGCCGGTGAGATCGCACTGCTGCGGTTGGCCTGCGAGGCAGCCGACGCGGCGCTGAAGGATCTCGTGGAGGGCGGCGGCCTACAACCCGGCCGCACCGAGAAACAGGTCGGGCGCCAGCTGGAGGCGTTGATGCTCGACCACGGTGCCGACGGGGCGTCATTCGAGACCATCGTCGCGACCGGGCCGAACTCGGCGATCCCTCATCACCGGCCCACGGATGCGGTGTTGACCGCCGGCGATTTCGTCAAGATCGACTTCGGCGCCCTGGTGTGCGGCTATCACTCGGATATGACCCGCACGTTCGTGCTTGCACCGATAGCTCAGTGGCAACATGACATCTACGATCTGGTCGCTGCCGCTCAGCGCGCCGGCCGAGAAGCCCTCGCGCCCGGGGTTGAGTTCAGCGGCATCGACGCGGCAGCACGTCAGGTCATCAGTGATGCGGGGTATGCCGACAACTTCAGCCACGGTCTCGGCCACGGGGTGGGCCTGCAGATCCACGAAGCGCCGGGAATCAACGCCACGGCCGCCGGTACACTCCTTGCTGGCTCCGCGGTGACTGTCGAGCCCGGCGTTTATCTGCCTGACCGCGGCGGCGTCCGCATCGAGGACACGCTGGTGGTGACCGGGCATGGCGGCGCTGGTGGGAACGTCGGGGCCGACCGCCCCGAACTACTTACCCGGTTCCCTAAGGAACTGGTGATTTTGACCTAGTCAACGGTGTGCTCTGGCCTGGTAAAACGTGGTCGCAGACGAGCGTTGTGGGGGCAATTATCTTGGGGACCGGCGACCCAGAACAAGGCGCGCAGCTCGACCAGGCCACCGGCCACCAGACCACCGGCCGATCGCCGCGCTACTGGGGCGGTGGACCAGCCAGAGGGACAGCCCTTCTGCGCTGCCCGATTCCACGACCGCCGTCATCGCGCCGATCTACCATCAGCCCATGGGCGAAGTTCCCGACGACGACGCCCCGACGGAGTTGACGCCAACGGTGCTCGGCACCTCGCCGTCGAACTCTGCTGGAGCTTCTATCAACGCTTGATCGCCGCCTACGCTCACCCCGACCGGCGCTGCGGCAAGGCCATGATGACCGACATCGTCAACACGCTGCGCAGCGGCGTGCCCGCGGTCCTGGAGGAACTAGCTCAGCTCGGCCGCACACTGGGGCGCCGCCGCCACGACGTGCTGGCCCACTTCGACCACCACGCCTCCAACGGACCCACCGAGGCCACGCTTCTCAGGTGAACTGTGCGACCCTGTACGCCACCCGCAAAGACGGCCCCCCTGGCCTTACTTTGCTGGATCTGACAGTCTTAAGCGAGAGCGCTCTGCGCTTGACGGGAGGACCGACGGGTGCCACCGATAGATCATGAGATAACGGTCCAACGAGCCGCTGAAGCGGCCATCTGGGCAATGCCGGCAGTGAGTATCTATGACATCGAGCTGAGCATCCAGCGGGACCTAGGCGGGGAGTTCGGCGACGTCGTGTTTTTCAGCACGCCGATGGAGTCTCGTCATGGCTTCCTCACGGCGAACAACGTCACGCCTTATGTGGCAAGCGCCCAATCCACGAAAGATGGCCCCCTCGTCGTCGAGGTTCCGGCGGCGTCGCCGAAGGTCAGCTACTTCGGCACCTTTGTGGACGGATGGCAGACGCCGATCGCAGATGTGGGGCCGCCCGGCGAAGACAAGGGCCGGGGCGGGAAATACCTCTTCCTGCCGCCCGGCTACAGCGAGCAGGTGCCGAAGGGCTATCACACCTATCGTCCGGCGACCTACGGTGTGCACTTCGCATTTCGGCCCGTCGCGAAGAATGGCGGAACTGCCGCCGACCAGTCGGCATATGCGCAGACACTCAAGGTCTACCCCCTCGCGCAGGCGGCCGATCCGCGCCCGACAACTTTCATAGACGCTTCCGGAATGGACTGGAACACGCTTCCGGTCTATGACGGGACCTTCTTCACTGATCTGAACGCGGTCGTGCAGCGCGAACCTGTACTAGAGCGGGACAAGGTCATGATGGGCATGCTTGCCTCGATCGGGATTTGCAAAGGCGAGCCGTTCGATCCGGATGAAGAGACGACAACGGCGCTCCTGGAGGGACTCGAGCGGGCCTACGCGTATCTGCAAAGCAGATTCATAACTGCGGGTGGGGCGTTGACGCGGTATTGGGAGGACCGCCAGTGGTGCACTTTCAACCTCTCCAAGGAGCAGGCCGACTCCGGTTTCCCGTTTGTCGAAGCCGGCCGCGTGATGGTCGACGAGCGCGCTCAGCTGTACTTCTATGTGACCTATATGCCCAAGGTTCTCGGCGGGGGTTCGTTTTACCTCATGGGAATTCGGGACGGTGACAGTCGGCTCATGAACGGCAATGACACCTACAAACTCACCGTCCCCGCCGACACCCCGGCAACGGACTTCTGGTCGGTGATCGTCTACAGCATGAAGACAAAGGGGTTTGTGCAGGATGCCCAACGCGTAGGGATTTCCTCGCAGGACATCGCCACGATGACAACGAACGGCGACGGGTCGGTGGACGTCTACCTCGCTCCAAATGCGCCGCAGGGCTGCGAGTCGAACTGGATTCCGACCGGTGAGGATTTCTTCCTCATCTTCCGCCTTTACGGCCCTGCAAAACCGCTTTTCGACAAGACCTGGAGCCTCGGCGACGTTCTGAATCTGCACTGAACTTGGAGGGGGTTCCGCCTCGTAGCAGATGATCCAGGACTTCGGGCCGACGGTGGTCCTCCTCAGGTCAGACCCCGGAAACGGGTCATACCATCAGCGGGCTACGCCGGTTGTGTCCCAGCGGCGGTGTAAATGACGACGGACGTAGGTTCCTTCAAGAGCTACCAACTCAGCGAAGGAAGGACTACGCCCGTGCCAGTACGAGTATCACCCACCGAGAAGATCCGGGGCGAGATCGACGCCTTATTCGACGGGTCGGGTGAGCTGTCGGAGGTTATCGAGGAGGTCGCGCGCTTGGGTGCCCGGTTGATCATCCAGATCGCGGTGGAGGCCTAGGTAGAGGTGTTCTTGGGCCGGGCCCGCTACGAGCGGACCGCGGACTGTCCGGACGCTCGGGCCGGGCAGCCGCAACGGCTATTGCGAGTCGACGATCAAGGCCATGGCCGGACCGGTCACCGTGGCCCAGCCTA
>Ga0209991_10000107_pt1 | contig 35545 bp, 28 predicted proteins | sample ChitaG_FD_183167 | JGI IMG/M metagenome (GOLD analysis project Ga0209991, IMG submission 183167) | Deep subsurface microbial communities from South Pacific Ocean to uncover new lineages of life (NeLLi) - Chile_00310 metaG (SPAdes)... | ecosystem: Environmental > Aquatic > Marine > Oceanic >... | reverse complement strand
GGCTTAGAGGGGTCAGTTGTTCCACGCGCAGTCCAAACTGCAGAGACCCTTCTTCTATACCTAATGGAGGATTGATCGTGGTAGAATAGTAGCCGCGCGACTGTAACACGAAGTCTCTCAAGGAATAGGTGGTACTGCTGTCCACCTTATCAAAACATAAGGAGATCTGTTGGTTGGTCTGTAAAGCTACGTCGAGGGTATCCTGATACATAAGAAATCCTTTGGCGTTCGAGGATTGATAGTCATCACCTACTTTAACCCACTGTACTGCCGAATCCATTATTGCTTCTTGCTTGGACCAGCCGGATTCGAGTTTGACGAGTGCGATGCGGTCTATGAACGTGGTGTCGTTCCCCTTGCACATGATGCGGAAGACCAAGCTGTCAACATCAGATACGTCAACCATCCACCGCGAGTGGTTCATGCGTCCGTAGGCCACGCCAAGCGAGTCCCAACTCCCGCCTTCGCCTGGCTTTTGCGGCACCGAAAGGTAGTCCTTTGGGGCAGGCGCAGGTTCAGCCCTCCAGTCACCCATGCTCAAAAGAAGCCCGGTGTGCGCCCACTCCACCTCGTCGAACTTCACAATAAGGTAGGAGTTCGCAGTCCCGGCATAGACCAGCGTATCCTCCCAAAGAACCTCATCAAGCCGGTCGTTGTTAAGATTGTCCTTACAGTATGTCGGCGCGACCATCTCCGAGTAGACGTAGATCGAGTCATCGGCAGAGGTGGCAACCTGTGTGCCCTCGTCGTGATCCACCACCCAGAGCTTAACCTGATCAAGGTAGCTGGTCTCGTTCGAGTTCTCGACAATGGCCATGTAGTAGTGGTCGGGCTCATCGTTGAGCACGTCAAGCCTCAGAAGATCCTCGTCCATCTGCTGATAGTGCTCGGAGTGCGGCAGGATGGTATTGTTTTCAATGAACACGTGCCCGGGCGAGACGGCGGTATCCTGGTAGAAGAAGGTGTAAAGGTCAGGGCAGCCGCCGTAATCATTCGGACAGCATACCTTATGTATATAAGATTTGGTGCCTATCACGCCCTCCAGCTCAGTCGGCCAGGTGATGGTGTCGCCGCTGACATGGTAGCCTACCTCCAGGAATCGAACACAGCAGGAGTCACACGGCATCGGGTAAGTAAAAGTATACGTTTTGCGATGCGTCGGGTGGGTGTCCACTGCACAAACCCACTCCGTGTCAGAGGGGCTCTTTTTCCATAACTCCATCTTTGTGAGATCCCAGGGCTTGTACTTCACCCATTCCCATGTAAGAACTGCGACCGGATTTCCTCCCCCACTTAACGATTGCGTGAACCCTGAAGCTACGGCGCTTTCTTTACACTCACCCCTAAGGTTCAACTTTGGCTTGTCGTCTTCTTTTATAGAATAGAACCTGAACAGCTTGCCTTCCCCAGGCTCGTAATCTTTTACAAGATAGAAGTAGCCGCCAGACTTGGTTAAGACATAAAAGCTATCAGGGTCACCAATCTCGATAACCGAAAGCCTGCTACCGGTCGGAAAGTCCAGGACGAGGGTAATGGTTGCTGTATCCACCTGGGCGATACCGTCACGGTTAACGACCATCAGGTACTTGCCGTAATCCCACCAGGGAGAATGAGGCTCAAAGAACCCCAGGTCAATGTAGCCTGAGTCATTCTCCTCGACCACTGTGGAGACATCATGCACGTAGTGCAGAGGACAGGACGTCTCTTTTCCGCAGGTCGTCTTCAGCGAGTAGGCGTTCACCCAGTCCAGCTGCATGAGCACGTCAGAGATAGCCTTAATTTCGGGGATGAATTCTTCCTTCAAGTAGAAATAAGTGCGATCCCTTCTGCCAGGCCCGTGCCAGTAGGTGTAAAGTGGATCGCTTGGATTCCTGCTGTTGGTTAGCCAATGGTGATCTGCATAGTCGTTGCTGTTGCTGTCCCCAAACGGATAACCCAGATGGTCGCGGATGCCAACATGCGCATCTAAATCAATACTAGAACAAGGGATTGTCGCGTTAGGGTATTCACCTGGTTTGGATGAAAAAGTCCAGCCGTGGAAGAAGATACCCTTGGCTCCTCTTGACAATGAAAGATAGCTAGCACATCTTATCTCAGGCGGACAGGGACGCCGAGACGCTCCAAACGATGCACTTGTTGTATACCAGGCAATGTCAATTGTTTCCAACCAGCGGCGCTTCTGTCCTGAAGGACCAGGCGTATTCCCGTATTGCTGAAAATAAATGGCAATGTTCTGTCTCCCCCCTTTGTTTTGCGGTTTTGCAGGATCACCGTATAAAAACCAGTCAAACATCGTTTGCTCTCCGTAATTCCAGTAAGGTTTAGCCCAAAAATGTGAATACGTAAGAAACGCATCAAGATCCGGAAGCGCTTCAAAGATATTGTACCCTCCCCTATGCAACGTTGATGTTCCCTGCTTTGCGATTATCATCCGGTTCGTGTTTGCTAACCTTGTTTCCTCCACGCCCCTGATGCCTGTATGTGTCGTGCACTCGTATGTGCCGTGAGGGTTGCCGGGTCTGTCGCCGTACACTACATCAAACCCTGTCGAGTTGCTTCCCCTGAATATTCTGTCTACCGCAGCCCAGCAACCTCTCCAAGCTCTATTATTGATTTTATCTCCTCGGGAAACGGCCGGGTCTTCACTTATGAGATTCCAACCCCAGATATACTTGCTCAAACCCTCGTGCTTTGTGAAGAACGAATCGAAGTTCCAAACCGCCTCATCTGCCATCTCGCACCACACGCGGTCACCACCAAAGATACTCCAATTGTCTCCATCGTAAGGATTTCTGCCATGACGATTGTATTCACCACAACCGTAATTGTCGGGGTAAATGCGCAGCGAGAATTGCATCGATCCGGAAAATTGCTCCAACTCTTTATATTTATAGTTCCTGTATGGCGAACGAAACATCGCATTGACGGGCCAGTTCGTCGTCGGCGAAGACATCAAAACAGGGAGAGAGTCTCCACTCCCTTGATCATAATAATATGCGTATTCACATTTGTCTACGTCTGTTATGTCAAGGAAGAACGTGTCTGAGGAGTCATTCAGAATAATGATATCCTTACATGGACCAGTGCAACATCTGAGATAAAGTGTGTCCGGTCCAACTACTGAATCATGGGGGGCTAGGTGGACTCTGGGTGTAGTATAATAGCTTGCCGTGATGATGTAGACCGGATTGCTATCCGGTGCGTATGGACACACCTTATACAAATAGTTGTTCTGACTGTGACCACTGCTAGGATTGAAATCCAAAAGGTAACGCCGATAAGCATCCTCGCAGCCTATGCAGTTCACGCCGAGCGCCTCGATCAGGGTCCTTTCGGTTTGGTCTGGATAATTCTGGTTATCATCCCATTCCCAAAGTGGATTTTCGCTTTGGTCTTCCACGTTACCGTAAGGGCAGTTTTCAGCATTCCATCCAGTGTAGTTTAAACCGGTAAGACCAATCGGAAAGAAATCTGGTTTGTAGTATCCTGCCTTAAGCAAGGCAGTAACGCTAATCAAAGTTATGCAAGCAATCAGAAGCTTGCTTTGATTTTTTAGAGATTTCATCTCAACCTCCTCAATGAAGTATCACGACTTTAGCCGTGATGGTTTGGTTGTGTTTGTTTGGTGCAGAGATAAAATAAACTCCCGGTGGATGACCTATTCCCCAGGTTATGAATCCACTCCTGCCTGTTGCGTATATTTCATCAACCTGTTGACCTGCTACGTTGTAAACCTTAGCATGAAGTCCCTGAGGCAAGTCCTCATAGAAGACCGCGATACGCCTTCCAATGTGGGAGCCAACTTCCCAGCCTCTATCTGCTACTATGACAGGTTCTTCGGTTACACCTAAAAGACCAAGAGAATCTGTCTTGAGTATAACCAGAGCAACGTCTTTCTGCCCTGTCATGATGAAACCTTTATCGTGGGTTTGTGTTACGCATAGTAAAGCACCCGGACCATAGGTTTGTTCCCATAGAGAATCACCGTTGATGTTGGTTTTTTTCAACCACGCAGAAACGGCTTTGTTTGCAGATTGAACCGTTGCCAATACATAATCTCCATCTCCGGTGAGTACATATCCACTGTCTAAGGTTTCCTGTACATAGTTGGCATTTCTATAGTCACGGCTCCACAACGAATCACCGAATTGGCTGAATTTCAGGAGTCCGAAATTCGCAAGCGCAATGAAGCTATTGTCGGATGTTTCATGTGCACAAAGACCTTGATCTGAGTCTCCCCAGTTTTCACCGCCTTGGATATGCGACCACTGGATATTCCCAAGTGAATCCGTTTTGAGCAACCAGAAAGCCGCTCTTCCGTTTTCAAAAATCGTATCCACAATCATACCGGTCAATATATATCCGTTATCTTCAGCCTGCCGAACGAAATATCCACTACCAAAATCCCAATCCTCTGCTAGATAGGTTTGACTCCAAATGCTATCACCTAGAGAATTAGTTTTGATGAGCGTAAGAAGCTCGGGTGGGCCTTTAACTGTTCCAGCAAGAATATACCCATCGTCAGAAGTTTCTAGAGCACAATGGGAGTAGATGTTGAAGTCGCGTGTCCAGAGCGTGTCGCCCCACTCGTCCGTTTTACATAAATCAGGTGTGCCAGCAAGTATGTAGCCACCATCAGAAGTTTGCTCTATCCAATTGCCACCTCCGTCTTCTCGTTCCCATAAAACAAGGCCTAAGGTGTCAATTTTTAAATACCAATTATCACCGCCAGTCACTCCGGTTACTATGTAGTTGCTGTCGCTGGTTTCTTGGATACATGTTCCTACGAGCCATTTATCCCCATCGTAAGTTCTTAACCACGTTACCGCGTGGGCGGTGGTTGCCGCAAGCAGTGCGCCTGTTAGGATTAAAATGAAACGCTTCATCGCACGCCTCCTTTAAGGAAGTTATAAAGTAAAATATAGTCTTTTGATCGCCCTTGTCAACCCCCGCCGGGAGGGTAAAATGCACGTCCATTACAGGGAGCGATGGATCGCCGAAGTCAGCCGCGTCATTAAAGCAGTCTTCAAGATAGACCTCGTGATAGGTTCTCCCCTCTATCTCCACCGTATCAATGTGAATATCCGACGTGCTGAATGTGTAGTTTTTAGAGAGTGAGCCTAAGATTGCTCCGAAAGGAGCTATGGCGAACAAAACACTTAACCTCATAAAGGGCTTCATGTCATCCTCCTCTATCTATGGTTATGTTATTTGGAGACTTAACGGTGCCCTTTCCCAGTGAATCACGACACCTCATTCTCCTCTACCAAAAATATACTCAAAAAAGCTAGTTTGTCAAGCCCTTGGCCTTGACATCCTTCGTATGGGAGTTATTATATCTTAGATATAAGTAAGTGGAAAGGCTAACTGGAGGATTAAGATGCTTAGATTAAGGTTTGGTGGTGGTGTTTTTGTAGGGGTTTTAATGGCAATACCTCAGCTTCTCCCCGCAGGCTGGACGCGGATTTATGGAGGAGACAGTACGGAGGTGCCGGTGTGCACAAGAGAGACACCTGATGGAGGCTATGCTGTGCTTGGTTATACCTACTCTTTCGGTGCTGGAAAATCTGATATCTGGTTGCTCAAAGTCAATGCCGAAGGGGATACAGTTTGGACACAGACATACGGTGGAGAGGATTACGAATATGGCGCGTGCCTTCAGGTAACTGAAGACAGTGGTTTTGTAATAGTAGGGGGTACGGGCTCATTTGGTGCAGGAGGAGGAGATATTTGGCTATTAAAGACCGATCATTATGGCGACACACTATGGTCAAAGCTCTATGGAGGCGATTCATTAGAAGATGCATGTTACGTTAGCGAGATTGAGGATAGTGGGTACATGATTATCGGAAGTACCCATTCCTTCGGTGCCGGAGAAGATGACATATGGGTTATTAAGACCGATGCTTATGGTGACACAGTGTGGACTCGTACCTACGGGGGAGAGGGGGAAGACTGGTGTGTCTCTGCCAACAAGACATCTGATGGAGTTTACGTAATCTTGGCGAAGCTATACTCCTTCGGCTATTATTTCTTAATAAGGGTCTATGCGGACGGCGAGATTTACCGTCTGGAGGAGTATCCTGCATGGAAAGCCAACTACGTTACGGGGGGCTATATCCTTACCGGGTGTGACTATAAATCTGGTGCAGAACCACCTTACCTTTGGATATCTAAGTCTAATTGGTATGGTTGGGAGGAATGGCATACCCTCTATGGTGGAGAAAATTGGGAAGAGGGTTATTGTATAGAAACAACCGATGACGGTTGCTATATTGTTACAGGTGAGAAGGACTACATCGACGACAGCGGAAGGGATCTTTGGCTGCTCAAGATCGATGTCTGGGGCGACACTCTGTGGACTCGTACTTATAGTAGTAGGGGTATAGACTGCGGTTATTTTGTTCAACAAACCAGCGATGGAGGTTACATTGTTTTAGGCGAAACCAAATCTTTAGGTACCGAAAGTTATGATCTTTGGCTGATTAAAACCGATTCTTTAGGGGACACACTTTCCGCCATTGCTGAACAGCCGGTTGCTGAGCCTGCGGCGGATTGGGAGGTAGTTAGCTCCATCGGTCCTCAGATTATCCTGCGCTACGCGGATCACCCACAAGGCTTTCATGCTTCAGTGTTCAATGCCGCAGGTCAAAAAGTAGGAGAGTTGCATTCCGCAAGCGCATCCGGCACAATCACCTGGGGTAATGATATGTCGCGAGGAGTTTACTTTATCCAAGAGATTAAGAGAGGTAGCGGGAGTAAGGTCTCGCGAGTGATTCTTCTGCATTAGGGGAAATACTGCCCCGACGTTTAAACGAGTTGTGTGAGACTTCCCGATTTCACCTATCTAGGAGGGTTTCCAGACTAATTAAAGCCTCCCCTCATAGATTATGTTAACTGGATGGCGAGCTACCGGGGAAAAAAGAAAAAAAGGAAGGGCGCACTCGTTTTTGAATCCGGTGCAAGCATCCGAGACCGCTCGGCACACCGCCCCTAGAAACTGCACGTCCTGCGGCAGCCCCGCCTCGCGCCTGCCCCGTAGCTGAAAATAACTGCTTGCCCTTGACATGATCACGATTTTGAGGACAATCTTTTTAATAAGGGCAATAACGCTTGTGGTAAATTCCAACTTTATACGTTTAATTTAGGCAACCCAATTAAGGAGGAGCAATGTCCGTATGGGTAGTCCGTGCAGGACGCAGCGGCGAACATGAAGACTTAGCTTTGGAAAAAGGGTTCGCAGTTATAGGGTGGTCTGAGCTTGGCGATCTCTCCAAAGTGAAGTCCCAGGAGAGGCTAAGGGAACTTTGCAAGGAGGCCTATCCCGACGCCAAGGCCAACACCATAAAAACCTGGGCAGCGCAGTTGTGGAATTTCATTGGACGTATTCAAATCGGCGAGTTGGTGGTTCTTCCGCTCAAAACGCGTTCAGCGATAGCCGTTGGAGAAGTAAAAGGCGAATACAAATACCGCCCTGATCTTCCTGAGAGAGCACAGCATACGCGGGAAGTGCATTGGTTGAGGGACGACATTCCTCGCAGTGCGTTTGACCAGGATCTCCTCTATTCGTTCGGTGCTTACCTTACAGTGGGTCGAGTTCGCAGAGAAAAGGCCGAGGAAAGAATCCGGGCGGTGCTTGAGGGTAAGAAGATTCAGGAGATTTTACCTCCGACCGAAGAGGAAGTTGAAGAAGTCCCACGCGACTTAGAGGAGTTCGCCCGTGATCAGGTTATGACCTACATTGGACAGAACTTCAGGGGGCACGAACTGGCGCGTTTAGTAACAGCCTTACTTGAAACGCAGGGTTACAAAGCCAAGATGTTTCCCCCCGGTGCAGATGGCGGTGTGGACATAATCGCGGGCCGAGGCCCGATGGGCTTTGATACCCCGAAACTTTGCGTACAGGTTAAGTCGAGTGATGATCCGGTGGACGTGAAAGTCCTGCGTGAACTCCAAGGGGTGATGAAGAACTTCGGGGCCGAGCAAGGGTTACTTGTTGCATGGGGAGGATTCAAGAAATCGGTTACCACCGAAGCAGGCAGGCTTTTCTTTGAGATAAGGCTCTGGGATTCCGGCGACCTCGTGGATGTTCTGCTTGAAAACTACGAACGCCTGCCCGAAGATCTAAAAGCCGAACTTCCCCTCAAACGCATTTGGACACTAGTGCCGGAGGAGTAAACATGGCTCCATTGGAAGCAGAACGCCCGGCCTTGCCCTTCGCCTGCAAGGGGTGTCCTCCTTCAACACGGCACTGCGGTTGAAAGAAAATGGGACGATTGACAAATCACCGAAAGTCGAATATAGTTCAAAGATATGAAACCGAAGGGTACTCCCAAGCCCTACCGTAGCGAAGGGCTTTTCTCAAGGGACTATCTAAACAAAATTTTACCTGCCCCGAAGAATCCGGATTGGCAAGTTGACGAAGAAGAACTTAGGGGAGCATACAACCAACTTACCGAAATATACTCTAAATGGATAAGCCTTGTCAAAAGCAAGGAGGGGGATTGGCGGAAAGATTTTATTAACAAGGTCTTTGAAGACATTCTTCATTTCAAATCAGACACCTATAGTACCGATAGAGCAACCGAGAAGGGGGAGATACCCGATTATACCTTCTATCTTTCATACGACGATTACAAAGAAGCAGCAAATGCTTCTACAGCTTCTGAAAGGTTTAAAAAGGCCATTGCACTTGGTGAGGCTAAACAGTGGAAGATTGATCTAGACAAAAGCGCCACCAAACAGCGTAGTCCCGTTCAACAAATTGTCGATTACCTTAACGAAACCAAAGTCAAATGGGGGATTTTAACTAACGGGAAGTTATGGAGACTTTACCGGTTAAGCCAGCGAGGTGAGAACTCCAAGGCCTACTATGAATTCGATCTAGAAGAATTCCTCGATTTTCTCGATCCTTCACCTCAAAAGAAGTTGCCTTTCAAAGACCAAGATATCAGCTCCAAGCTTCGAGATTTTAAATACTTCTACCTCTTCTTCCGCAAGCAGGCTTTCCTTGGAGAACCTTGTTTCCTCGACCACGTAAAAAACGAATCGGACAGGCAACAGCTTTCACTTAAGGACGACTTGGAAAACAACGTCTACCGTGCGGTAAGAGAACTTGCTCAAGGTTTTGTAGAACAGAACCATCTGGATATTAACGACAAAGAACTAATCAAAGAGCTTTGGGGAAATTCACTTGTTTTCCTTTACCGCCTATTGTTTGTTCTTTACGCCGAAAGCTATGGACATCTGCCTTTAAATGTCCCACACTATAGGAATTTCTACAGCCTGGAAGATGTGAAAATCAAGATAGGAAAGGGAGGGGAGGAAGTATATTTTAGGAAAGGTGACGAGTTGTGGAATCGGTTGAAACGTCTTTTTGAGCTCATTAACAACGGTTCAACAGAAGATGAGGAAGCGGAGGGGCTTACCCTTCCCGCTTACAACGGAGGGCTCTTTGATCCCAAGAAAAAAGAACACCAGTTCTTGGAGGAATACAAAGTCAACAACGGCACGCTCGCCAAGGTCATCGATTTACTTGCAAAGGGAAAAGACGAAATAACCAAACAGAGACAGTTCCTCATCTATAAAGATTTAGGTGTTACCAAGCTGGGCGGCATCTACGAAGGGCTACTGGAACACAAGTTCGCGGTGGCCGATGATGAACACGTTTATCTGGTGGAAAGAAAGATTCACACAAAAACAAGGGTCTTGTGGGTTAAAGAATCCGAGCTTACTAAATCTGAAGAGAAGAAAATCTCTGGTCTCGAAAGAATCCTGTCCGGCGAGCTATATCTCACCATAGATAAAGGGGAGCGAAAAGGCACCGGCTCCTACTATACCCCGGAGTACATTGTTCGTTACATCGTAGAGCACACCCTAGGCCCGCTTTGTGATAAGGCAGCCGAGGAGGTTGCCCAGCTCCGACCTGATATTGAAGAAAGGATCAAACATCTCAGGCGGAATGCTAAGAAGGAGGAGCCCAAGAAGAAGATTGAGGATGCAGTTGACGAAATCAAGTTCGAGATAGTTGAACCTTACCTGAAGCTAAAGGTGCTCGACCCGGCCATGGGTTCAGGGCACTTCCTTGTAGACGCCACACGATACATAGGAGAACGAATAAGTAAAGACGAAAATGTCGCTGTCCTTATCCCGGAACACGCCAAGGACGAACTCTACTGGATGCGCCGGGTGGTGGAGCGCTCGATCTTCGGGGTTGATGTTAACTACCTGGCGGTGGAGCTTGCCAAGCTGGCGCTGTGGCTTGAGACCTTCTCCAAGGACTCGCCGCTTTCCTTCCTCGACCACCACCTCAGGCAGGGCAACTCGCTTATAGGGGCATCGGTGGACCAGCTTGGTTCCCTGCCCGCAAAAGAAAAGCGCAAAGCAAAAATGGAGCGCAAGGGACAGCTTGGGATTACCAGCCGGGACTTCCGCGAAAGTCTCAGACGAGCAGTGGCGTCGTACAAAACCATCGAAGAGATGACTACCGACCACATCACCAAATTAACCAAGAAGGAAAAACAACTGGAGATTGCAAGAAACGCCCTGCTACGCTTTCGGGAGATTGGCGACGTGTGCACTTCTACCTACTTCGGCAACCAGATTGAGGAAAAGGACTATCGTGAGTTGGTCCAAGCCTTGAACTCGGACAAGGAGTGGGAGAAGCTGGAGAAGACAGATTGGTTCAAGTATGCCGACCGGCAATGGCATGCGGACGACCCCAAGTATTTCCACTGGGAGCTTGAGTTCCCCGAGGTGTTCTTTGACGAACACGGCAAGCCTCTGCCCAACCCCGGCTTCGACGCGGTAATAGGTAATCCGCCGTATGTGAGCTTTGGACTTCGAGGAGTGGGTAAGTTAAGTGATAACGAGAAGGATTACTACAAAACTAAATTCTCTAACTCCGCTGAATACAAGATAACGATGTACCCCGTGTTTATGCAGCAAGCCATTGATTTGATCAAGACAGGTGGATTCGCAAGTTACATCGTCACGGATAGCTTTCTTTTGGGGCAATACTTCTCGAAGATAAGACGATATATCTCTGATACCTGCAAAATAAACCAGTTGATGTTGATTAGGGATCGAGTATTCAAGGAAGGAGAAGTAGGTGTGTCCGTTGTTTTTAACATCGAGAAGGAGAATATCCCAAAAGCAAGAAGCTCCAATTTTGTTACCGCGATTTATTGTAGTGATGTTGAGGAATTCCCAAGCAACTTTGCCGCCCAGTATCAATATGAACAAAAATATTTTGAACAGATACATCTAAATAGATTCAGATTGTTCTTTAACAAGGAGTCCTTTGAGTTTGTTAAAAGGATTGAAAGAATAGGATCAACTGCAAAGGAGGTTATAAGCATCCATACTGGAGTGCGTTCAAAAATTGGACAGAAGTCTATCGTAGATTCAAACCTACATGGGCCTACTTGGAAAAAAGGGTTAGTTTCTGGCGAAGAAATAGGACGTTATTCGCTGCGTTGGTCAGGTAATTACATAAATATTGACTCTAAGTTACTTTGGGCAGGTGGTTGGGATGAAAAAGTAATTTCTAGTGATAAACTCCTGATTCGACAAACCGCTGACAGACTTACGGCAGCTTTTGATAATAATAAGCTCTATCATCTTAATAACTTGCACTCAGCCGTTCTTGTCGATTTTGATTATGATATCCGTTACGTTCTAGCTCTGTTCAATTCTAAATTGCTGAATCGTTTTTACCGCATGATTTCTTTAGAAGAAGGTAGGACTATGGCTCAGACAGATATAGAAACGCTTGAACAACTTCCCATCCGCACAATCGACTTCTCAAACCCCGTGGATAGGAAGAAGCACGGCGAGATGGTTAAGCTGGTGCAGCGGATGCTTGATCGAAACAAGGAAAAGCAGGAGATAATTGCCCGCTACGTGACTTGGCTAGAAAGCGTTATCAACGCAAAGGTTGAAGACCTCACCGGCAAGGACAAAATCCGTGATCCCGAAAAGCTGAAAGACATAGACGAGCTTATCCAGCTTCTCATCAAGAACCGCAAAAAGCTCGAAGGCTTCGCCCCCAAACGTCTCCCAGCACAAAAAGAAATCACCGAGGATTTCAACGAATGCAAGGCTCAAATTGACTCCATTGCCGCTGAGATCAGCGAAACCGACCGGGCAATTGATAGGCTTATCTACAAGCTCTACGGCTTAACCCCTGAGGAAATCGAAATTGTAGAGGGAAGAGAAAACCCTTGTGAAGATTGACTCACCTTTCCCTAATTCTGCCCTAAGTCGTTGTTTTCTGGCTTGTCGACAGGCCTTTCTTTAGCGCTGTACTGAAGTCCCGCAAGTCTGCCCCTTGTAAACCTCAGTACTTCCGATATAATAGGTCAATGAAAGATGTGGATCTTAGGTATGGGGTGTTCTCAAAAAGGGAACAATCGTTCTCAAAAAGGGAACCACCATGAACCAAGAGCCTCTCGCTGCAGCGCTCTTTGGTAAGACCCGTCGCGCCATTCTGGCCTTGTTTTAGGCCCATACGGATGAATCCTTCTATACCCGACAGGTTGCGCAGATTACCGGCATAAGTGCAGGCGTAGTCTACAGGGAGTTGGAAAAACTTAACGCCGCAGGTATTCTCAACCGCGAGGTTCGTGGACGCCAAGTGTATCACCGCGCCAACAAGGACTGCCCTATCTTTGACGAACTTAAGAATCTGGTAATGAAAACCTTTGGTCTGGCAGACGTGCTTAAGGCGGCTTTAATCCCGTTGGCCGCTCGGATTAGTGCGGCTTTTATCTACGGCTCCTTTGCTCAGGGACGCCAGAACAGCTCAAGCGACGTGGACGTAATGGTGATAGGTGAGGTAGGCTTCTCGGAGGTTGTAGAAGCGTTTGCACCTGCCCAGGAGAAGCTTCGCCGGGAGATTAACCCCACGGTTTATCCGCCTGAGGAGTTCGGCAAGAAATTGGCCGAAGGACACCATTTCCTGACAAGCGTTCTGAAAGGTGAAAAAATATTCCTGGTAGGAAGTGCACGTGAGCTTGCAGGACTGGGTTGATCTTAACAAGCTAAAACCTGAACATCATAGACACACTTCTCACGCCTGACGGATTCAGAGAGCGGCTTGGGAAGATATAGACCCCCGAAGTGAACCAGAGGAGGAGACGCTATCCCTTGCCCTAATTTTGCCCTAAAGCCTTGCACCAGAATTGCACCACTTTTGCACCAATTCCTTGATTTTAGGCAGGTTATAGATACCACAAATGCCATAAAAGCAAAACCCCCTACTTTGGAGCAAAGACGTACCTGTGCCCTAAGTATCCTAAACACGTCGCTTATCGGTTTGTGAGTGTCTCGCTAGTTTTACGGGAAAAGACCTAAATCTGCGGATTCCTTTTAGAAATCCGATGCTCTGTATTTAAGTTACAAGCGCAGCTATTCGGTAACCATCGGCGCTTCACGTCCGATGCTCTTTCTATCTGAACTACAGGCGCAAACTGAAACCATCGGCGGTAAACCGTCCGATGCTCTGTCCGGCTGAGCTGCAGGCGTGTTATCAATACGCAACTTACGAGATTGCCCGTCAAGGCCTTGCTGGAGACTGTCCAGGAGATAGCTGCCAGGGGTGAATTTACTGCTTCTCCAACTTCTTTTTAACACGGGCGATGTTGCCCTCGCAAATCTCAACCTTATCCTTTGTCCCTATCTTCACAAATATCTCACGGGCACGCTGATAATAGGATAGGGCTTCTTTGAACTGCCCCAAATCGAGATAGACAACTCCGATGTTAGTAAGTTGATTGGCCTGACCTTCTTTATTACCTATCTTTTCATCTATCTCAAGAGCACGCTGATAGTGTCCTAATGCCTTTTTTGAATCACCCAAAGCTTTCCAAGCATTACCGATGTTATTGAGATTATCGGCTTCTAGCTGGGAATCCCTTATCTGGTTAGCTATAGACAAAGCTCGTTGGTGAAACTTCAGCGCTTCTTGAGGCTCACCCTGATAGTAGCGCACTAGACCTATATTGCCTAAATCACTAGCCTGCCCTCTAAGATTTCCTATCTCTTCATTGATTTTCAGGGCAGAAGAGTGGGACTTGAGAGCCAACTGAAAATTCCTAAGAGCCTGATAAACAAGCCCCATGTTGCCTAGAATTAGGGCTTGTGTCTTAGAATTACTCTTCCCCTTGGCTATCTCCAAAGCCTTTCGATAAAAATCGAGAGATTCTTGCAGTTTACCTAACCTCATGTAAACAAGCCCTATGTTAATTAAAGCATCTGAAAGTGCTTCTTTTAGACTGATTCTTTCCGCAATGCGAATCATTGTAAGGAATGACTGTTCTGCCTCTCGCGTGGCTCCGCTTGTGTACTGACTCAAACCAATCAGGTTTAGGAGCGCGCAGCGCTCGCTGTCATTGGAGGCTAACTTATAGCATTCCTTGAACTTAGCGATAGCCTCGGCATGGCGATACTCGAGCTTTGCGCGGAAGGCTTCGCGTAGAAGACCTACTTTCCTCGGCTTTGTGACTTCGGGTAGACCGTTGAGGTAGACAGGTGTACCTTTCGCTTTTTCTTCCTGAATGACTTCTCTAATTACTTCTTTAAGCTCTTTCCGATCCTTTTTCTTACGGAGGATACTCCAGATCAGCCAAAGAAACGAGAGGATACCGGTGACCGCTGCAATGATACCTATAATTACCCAGAAGGAACCCACAATAAATCATACCGCTTACGGTCGCTTTGTCAAGGATTTACCCCACGCGGCTGCTCCGCATCCACGCGGGGACCCCGAACACACGCTCCTTTTGCCTGCGGGCAAAATCGAAGCAATCTCATAGCACAGACCTGGAATCTTCAAGTACCTTCTTCACAGATTCAACCTTCTGCCTTGAGATTGCTTCGTTTCCTTCGGAAACTCGCAATGACACGGGGAATTCCCTTTACCGTCAATTTAAAATCTACTCCGCAAGCGTCGTCCTTCGGTGAAATTTGAAATCCCTTTATGGGTAAATCCTTGACTTAGCCTCCTTCCTCATATATACTGCATCGTGGTTGACGTTTACCTCTCCCTGCCTTCGTGCTTGACCATGGTTTCAGCGGCTGCCGAGATATATCCCGAAGAGACCGTAGGTTATCTCGTGGGCTATCCCATCAAATCGAGATTCATAATCGAGTACGCCGCAGTCTTCCAGGCGATCGAGTCCACCGACGACTTCGCATGGATAGACGAGAACCGCACCGCGCGCATCAACCGCATCATCAACCGATTCGCCGAGGGGATGGAGATTCTGGGGACGTTTCACTCTCACGCGGGCAAGGACTCTCAGAAGGCCGTTCCCTTACCCTCACCTGCCGATGTCAACCACATCCTACCCGATGAGGTGGAGCTGATTGTAGCCCTGAATCTCAAGCGCAAAGAGGTTGCCTGGAACGAAGGCCGCTACACGATCTACGGAACGGTGGACAAATTTCACGTGGAGATAGGTGGCTTTGTGAAGACATCCACCGGACGGGGCTGGAAACGAGTGCACATCAACTGCTCGGGCGTAACCGGGGTGATACCATGATGACTAAGCATCCCTTCAGCAGAGTCGCCGACTACTACGACACCCTGATGAAGGGGATCGATTACTCCGAGTGGGTAAACTACACCATTGAGCTCTTCAAGCACTTCGGCCATAAGCCTAAGCGAGTGCTGGACTTAGCGTGTGGGACCGGCTCGGCCACCATTGAGCTTGTTCGCCTGGGTTTCGAGGTGACCGCAATCGATCTCTCAAGCGAGATGCTTGAGATCTTAAGAAAGAAAAAGAAGACCCATAAGATCGAGATCATGAAGGCAGACATGCAGAACTTCAAGCTCTCTCATCCGGTGGATGCGGTCACCTGCTACTTCGACAGCATCAATTACCTTACGGAGGAACACGCGCTCAAGAGATGCTTCCGCTGCGTTTACGAGGCCCTGGCAGAAAAAGGCATCTTCGTATTCGACATGAACACCATCTACGGGCTGGCAAAGGTATGGGGCACCAATACCCTGGTAAGGGAGATAGACAACATCTACTCGGTGTGGCGCGCGGTCTACGACGCCAGCAAGTATATCTCTACGCTTTACCTGACGCTTTTCGTGGGCGATGGAAAGTTCTATAAGAGGGTTGAGGAGGTACATCAGGAACGCGCCTATCCCATGGAAAAGATCGAAGAACTCCTCCGGGAAGCGGGATTCTCAACGGTAAAGATATTCGCCCACATGACCACCAACTCCTTCCTGGACATAAGCTCACGGGTTATGATCGTCGCGGAGAAGAAAATATGAAGATAGTAGCCGATCTTCACCTTCACTCGCGTTTTTCGCGCGCGACAAGCCGGAACATGCGCATCCCGGAGATGGCGCGGATGGCAAAACTCAAGGGTATAGGACTTCTGGGAACCGCGGACTTTACCCATCCTGGCTGGCTTGATGAACTTAACCGGCATCTTATCGAGGCCGGGCCAGGGATCTATGAATACGAAGGGGTAAAATTTATTCTAACCTGCGAGGTTTCAAACATTTACACCCGCAAGGGGGCGCTGCGCAGGATACACAACGTGATATTCGCTCCATCCTTCGACGATGTGGAAAAGATCTCGAAGTTCCTTGGCCGCTTCGGCAGCCTTACCTCGGACGGGCGTCCAACCCTTGGCCTTGACTCCGAGGCCATGCTTGAAGGGATAGGCTCGCTCTCCCCTGATAGCTTCCTTGTTCCTGCCCATATCTGGACGCCTTGGTTCTCGCTGTTCGGCTCCAAGTCCGGGTTCGACTCCTTAGAGGAGTGCTTCGGGCGCTATTCAAAGGAGATCTTCGCGGCGGAGACCGGCCTTTCATCCGATCCGGCCATGAACTGGCGGCTTTCGGCACTTGACAGGATAACCCTTATCTCCAACTCCGACGCACACTCGCCCGCCCGCATGGGACGCGAGGCCAACATCTTCGACATAGAGCCCTCGTTCTATGAGCTGAAGGACTCACTCAAACAGAAGGACCCGAAGCGAATGCTCGGCACCATCGAGTTCTTCCCTCAGGAAGGCAAGTATCACTACGACGGGCACCGCAACTGTAACATTCGCCTGGCGCCGGGCGAGTCGATCGGGGGGAAAAATATCTGCCCCCGCTGCGGCAAGCCGCTTACACTTGGGGTTCTTCACCGCGTAGAAGAGCTTGCCGACCGGCCCGAAGGCTTCCATCCTACGGGCGCACTGCCCTACTACTCAATAATACCTCTGGCTGAACTCATCGGCGAGGCCAAGGGCATTGGCCGGGACACCGCCGGGGTAGGCCACGTCTACGAACGGGTATGCCAGGAGCTGGACGGCGAGTTCAACGTCCTTTTGTGGGCGGATACCGAAGAGATAGCACGGGTGGCCGGGCGCGAGATCGCTCAAGGCATAGCCAGGATGCGGAAAGGTCAGGTCAAGGTGGAAGAAGGCTACGACGGGGTGTTCGGCACGGTAAGCGTATTCTCCAGGGAAGAAGAGGCCGAGAAGAAAGATGAAGATGAAAAAGACCATGAACAGTTGTCGCTTTTCTGAACTCAATGCGTGTTGTGCAAAAGTAGTATCTCTAGTTGTGTGGAAATCCCTGTGGACACCAAATGAACGGCAACCCGTTCCAATATTCTCCCCCTTGATGGGGGAGAATAAAAGAGGGGGTGAAACTTTGTCTCTCCAATTAGGTGATCCCAGGGTTCCGGTATGAACTTCAATTCTATCGATAGTGGAGGCTTGTGATGAAAAAACTCTGGGCACCGTGGCGAATGACTTACATCCGGGAAGTGTTATCTGACGAAGGGAAGGATAGATGCGTATTGTGTGAGATCGGTTCCGCCCCGCCCGGGGACGACGAGAAAAACCTGGTGCTTGCCCGCGGAAAGCACGTGTTCGTGGTCTTAAATCGCTTCCCATACAACAACGGGCACCTTATGGTGACGCCTTACAAGCACACAAAAGAGCTGGCCGAGCTTTCAGACGACGCTTTAGCCGAGCTCCTGCGTTTTACCCAGCGCTCGATAGATACGCTTCGCCGGGCGGCCAATCCTGACGGGTTCAACATAGGAACCAACCTCGGCAGGGTGGCCGGAGCAGGGATAGAGAACCACCTGCACCTTCACGTGGTGCCCCGCTGGTCAGGCGACACCAACTTCATGCCCGTCCTGGCAGACGTCAAGGTAATCTCACAGGCTTTGCAGGAGACCTGGCGGGAGCTTAAAGAAAACTGGCAATCCTGAGTGATCTCTTCTTGGAGTATACACTCAGAGGGATGACTAAGTGACTCAACAGCCATCTTGACACTACACGGAACGTAAATATAGTAAGAAGGACAAGGCGAAACAAGTCTCCTGAAGGAGGAAAGATATGGAACGAGGCCGGGAAAAGTACGTAGTAGATGAAAAAGGCCAAAGGACAGCGGTAATCATTCCCATCAAGGAATATGAGGAACTTCTGGAAGATTTACATGATCTTGCAGTGGTTGCCGAACGTAGGGATGAGCCGACCCTGTCCTTTGAGGAACTTAAAAAGAAGCTGCAAAGGGATGGCCTCCTATAATATCCGCTGGAAGCACTCAGCGGAAAAGGACTTAAGGAACATCGACCCACAGCATATTCCACCAATAATCGAAGCGGTTGAATCCCTTGGAGATAATCCCTTTCCGCCACACCATCGCAAACTTCGCGGTGCAGAACGGATTTATCGAATTCGGATCAAGGACTACAGAGTGATTTATCAAGTAGATGATAAGGCAAAGGTCGTAATCGTTTATCATATTCGCCACCGAAGCCAAGCTTATCGCCAACCATAAGAATGATTCACCTATCTGTCTCATTGGGGGGATACGACGTTGAAGCCTGAGACACCTGTTCAGTACCTCAAAGGGATCGGACCCAAGAGAGCGGCACGGTTGTCGAAATTGGGTATCAACACGGTGGAGGATCTGTTGTTCCATCTGCCTTCAAGATACATAGACCGCTCCAACCCGGTGCCTATAGCGTCGGCACAGATCGGCCAGGAGGCTACGTTCGTGGTCAAGGTGCTGGGAGCTTCTTTCCGCAGAAGCAGGCGCGGGCCGCTGGTGCAGATACTTGTGGCCGACGAAAGTGCCCAGATGTACGTGGTCTGGTTCAACCGGCCTGACCTGCGAGGCAAGTTCAAACCAGGGGAGAAGCTGTTGGTCTCAGGACAGGTTACCTTTTACGATCGGATGCAGATGGTGAACCCCTTCTTCGAGCGTCTGGATGCCAATCCCGATTTCTTCGAGAGGCCGATCTTTCCGGTGTATCCTTTGACCGAGGGTCTTGCCGCATGGGAGGTGCGCAGGGCCGCAAACCGCGCGTTGGATGAGTTGGATGAGCTGCCGGAAACGATTCCTCCCGAACTCATGCAGAGACACGAGCTCCCCGGCATCATGCAGGCTTTACAGTACGTGCATCGGCCCAAAGAGATGGCCGAGATCGAGAAGGGGCTTGCAAGGCTGCGCTACGAGGAGCTGTTCTACTTCGAAGCCCTGATCGCGATGCGGCGCAGGAGCCTTGAGGAGGGGGTCGAGGCCGAACCTTTGGCCCCGGAAGGGAAGTTGACCAAGGGTTTTCTCAAGGCGCTTCCGTTCGAGCTGACCCGTGACCAGCTGAAGGTGATAGCCGAGATAGGTGCTGACATCTGTGGTAAGAACCCCATGCACCGACTGCTGCAGGGCGACGTTGGGTCAGGCAAGACGGTCGTAGCTTTATACGCGATGCTTGCGGCTGTCGACGCGGGCAGGCAGGCGGCGATGATGGCACCCACCGAGATTTTAGCCGAGCAGCACTACCAGGGATGGAAGAAAACCCTTGAGGCCATTGGAGCAAGACCGCTCCTGCTCACCGGTAGCCTGAAGAACAAAGAGAAGGAGGAGCGTCGCGAGATGATCGCCCGAGGCAAGGCGGATATGGTGTTCGGCACACACGCGCTGATCGAGGAGAACGTTGAGTTTAGAGACCTGGCCCTGGTTGTCGTGGACGAGCAGCACCGCTTCGGGGTGATGCAGCGAGCGGCACTCGCTTCCAAGAGCGGGGTGAGACCCCACGTACTTGTGATGTCGGCAACACCGATCCCTAGAACATTAACCCTTTCCTACTACGGCGACCTTGACGTATCTGTAATCAAACAGAAGCCTAAAGGGCGAGCGGAGCGAAAGACGGAGCTTGCCTACGAGGGCCGCAAGGAGGGGGTTTACAGATGGCTCGAAGAGAGACTCAAGGAGGGTGATCGAGCGTACGTGGTCTGCCCGTTGATAGAGGAGTCGGAGAAGCTTGAGCTCTCCTCGGCAAAGGAGACCTTTGACGAGCTGGTGGAAAGACTGGGCGATCAGAGGGTGACCCTGATGCACGGCAGGATGAAACCGCAGGAGCGTCAGCTAGCCATGTCCAGGTTCCGTAAGGGAGAAGTCGAGGTCCTGGTCTCGACCACTGTGATCGAGGTGGGGGTGGACGTGCCCCAGGCTACCATCATGATAATAATGCATCCTGAACGCTTCGGCCTTGCCCAGCTTCATCAGCTTCGCGGAAGGATAGGCAGGGGCCAAAGGCCTTCCCGCTGCGTATTGCTGATGCCTCCCGGGCTCTCGCCAGAGGCAAGGGAAAGGTTAAACTTCTTCGCAAACACGGAGGACGGGTTCGCACTTGCAGAGGAGGATTTAAGGATACGCGGCCCTGGCCAGATCATGGGTAGGCGCCAGCACGGGCTGCCAGACCTGAGGATTGCAGACTTACTGCGAGACCGGGATCTGCTTATGGCCGCACAAAAGGATGCTTTCAAGATATTAAAGGAAGATCCAGAGCTTAAAAAACATCCGCGTGTCTCGGCAACCATCCGGCGCAGACATGCACAAAGCTTGGAACTCTTAGGGGTGGCTTGATGAAAAGATTTGCAGCAACAGCCGCAGTTGCGCTCCTGGCGACAGGCTGTAACTATAAACCCTCCTCTGTAGGCCGGGCGCGAGACGTGCTGGTCTTTACCGAGCATAAAGAGGTGATCGAGCAGGAGCTGGCGTTTGCTCTGGGAAAACAGATATTCACCCCGCAGCCCGCCAAGGAGTTCATCGTTCGCTACATGGAACCGGCCGAGATAGACAACCGACTGACCCAACACGGCATATTGATCGTGGGATTCGAGTCGGATTCCTTGATAAACAGTTTGTTTCCTGACCTTTCCGCAAACGACTCCTTCGCGCTCTACCGCATCAACGATGTATGGGCGAAGAATCAGAGCGTTCTTGTCTTCATGGCGCGGGATACATTGAGCATGCTTTTGGGACTGAAGGCGGTCCGCTCAAAGCTCCACGAGGTCTTCAAATACCGACTGCTACAGCGCCTGCAGGCAATGACCTACGGCAAGGGCGAAGACGCCGAGCTTTCTGAAGATATAGAGACTTACGGTTTCAAGCTCAAGGTCCCGAAGGAGTGGCTGCTGGATGAGCGCTTCGCTGAGCACAACTTCATCTGGGTTCACGCTCATGAACCTGATCGCTCTATCTTCATCTACTGGGAGGATAAAGAAAGACCTGAGGTTTCACGCGAAGCGATGCTTACCTTACGCGACAGCCTGACCGCCCGCTTCTACGAGGGAGACTATCTGGACTCAACATTCACAACTGCCGGGCCGTCCTACTTCCGCGCTAGCGAGGCGATACGCATCGAAGGGGTCTGGCAGAACGATTCTATGATAGTGGGTGGGCCGATGATTGGCTTCTCGTTCAACGAGGGCGGCCGCTTCTGGATGATAGACGCCATGCTCTTCTACCCCGCTCCTCCTACCAAGAAGGTCTTCTGGCTGAACCAGCTGGAGGTGATCCTTGCCACATTCGAGCCGCTTAAGGCGTCTAAATCGGATTAGTGAGAAAACGAGTATACATATCTACTGCGGAGCGCTCCGGGGCGCTCTACGCCGGGCTTATAAGCCAAGAACTCAAGAAAGCAGGGGCCCAGATCATCTGGCCAAGCTCACTTGAAGAAGGGAATGCCCCTGTGGGATTTGCAGCAGGGATAGAAGGCGCGGGGGAGGCTCTGGTAAGGATGAAGCGTATCGAACGGGAGGTGCGCAGGGTGAAACCGGATGTGTTCCTCGCGGTGGCCTGGTCCGAGCCGAACACAATCCTTGGATTAAGGCTTAAGGACATGAAAGGTATGCGCCGAGTGTTCTTCGCCCCGCCGCAGCTGTGGGCATGGGGTCGCTTCCGCGCAACACTCCTGCGTAAAGGCTACGACGCCCTTCTTTGCCTTTATCCAAGGGAGGCTCTGTTCCTCCGCTCCATTAGACTCCCGGCACACTTTGCAGGCAACCCCTTGGTCGAACATCTTACCCCCTACTTCGATGTGAAAAGAAAAACCTCAAGGGCCTCGAGGAGTATAGCCCTGCTTGCGGGCAGCAGGCCGTCTGAACAGTCAAGACACAAGACGCTGCTCAAAGGATTCAGGGACGCCTGGAAACAGCTCTACCCAAAGGACAGGGCTATATGGCTCTTCCTTACAGAGGGTGAAGCAAAAGACGCTTCCTTCCTTTTGGAAGGCTACGACAAAGCAACAGGAGGCAGCACACGTTACCGAGCGCTGGCAAGTGCTGACCTTGCAGTGGTGGCATCCGGCACGGCCTGTCTTGAAACCGCACTCCTGGGAATACCTCAGGTTGTATTCTATTCGCTGCCCAGGTTGGAGGTAGCACTCATACGAATGCTTGCACGAGTCAAACACTTCGCCCTGCCCAACGTGATCATTGCAGAGGATGCGGTGCCCGAACTCCTCAATCCATCTGTAGGGGATCTTGTTGAGAAGGCTAAATCAACCATCTGCAAGTCTAAGGAGGCTCGAGAACTTGCGATAAAACTCAGAAAAAAGCTCTCAACACCACTTGACAACTTCAAAACTTTGCTTAGCATACTTCAGCAAGCAACATCGAGAGAAGCTTTATAAATAAAAAGGAGGTAGAATGAAGGTTTTTTCTATTCTCATCCCAGGCCTTATTCTGATTGCAGTCCTGCCCTTGGCCGCAGCCAACTGGTGGACAGAAACCACCCAGGAGGATTTCGCAGATGGCTCCTATAACGCCACACTTTACGCGGCCGACACAGGCATAGCCGGAGACGGTGCGGTCCAGATGATACACTTCCGGGATATAGATAAGGACGGAAATCTGGATCTTTTGATCTCCAACAACCGCAGTAGGGATACGCTGGATCCAGGACCGGCATACCATGCTTATCACTACGACAACTGCGCATTTGCAGATTCCATCTTCAGCTACAACGGCTCAGGCAACCTGATTGTAGACTATGACAACGACGGCAACCTCGACGTAGTCCTTTCGGCCTACGACGACTCAACTGGCGCAGGCGACCTCTACTCACACCTGTACTACGGACCGAGTTGGAGCAAGGTGGATAGCTTCCCTACCCGCTGCGGGATGGCGGTCAGTGCAGCGGACCTGGATAAGGACGGATATCTTGACCTCGTCTTCTCTAACCTTGTGGGCGGCTACGCCTACATCTATTATCAGGGTACTGCTCAACGCGACAGCTTGGCCTGCGGTTTCAACTTCGGCAACGCCATAGCCGATATGAACAAGGACGGGGATCCGGACATCGTCCTCGCCGGGCTCACGGCGCTTATCTATTACGGTCCCGATTTCTCATCATCTGACGTGGTGATGAACATCGACTCCCTGACCGATGTAACCGTGGCTGATCTCGATGGTGACAGTACGCTTGATCTTGTCTTCGCGGCTTATGGAGATACGTCTTACATAGCCTACGGCTCTGATTTCACCAGCCTTGACAAACTCCTGACTACGGAATCCCGCGGCGTCTCTGTAGCCGATCTCAACCGAGATGACGAGCTGGACATTGTTTTCTCAAACCTGGCTCCTCCAGGGATGGTCTATTACGGCCCTGACTACGGCATGATTCCTTCCGAACCTCTTATGACCCACGCGTCCATGGGCAATATAATAGGCGACTTTGATGGGGACAGGAGCCTCGACATCTGCTTCTGCAACTGGCTAGAGGATAGCACATTCGACACCTACTCCTACATCTATCTGGGGCCAGACTTCACAGCTTACGACAGCCTCCTCACCCACGGCGCTCACATAAGCACCACAACGGACGCCGGCAACCCCTACGACCGAAGCGGGGATGAGATCTACGTATCCTCGATCTACGACGCGGCAGACACTGTAGAGTGGGACTCCGTTCTCTATACCGCAGTGATACCCTTCGGATCGGGCTTCATCCTTGAGGTTCAAACAGGCAACGTTCCTGATCCCGACCCCTCGTGGAGCGAATGGCTCCAGGTAGCTGACGGGGATACCCTGCCGGACAGCCTGGCATCACGCTATATCCGCTACCGGGGGATCTTCACCACCGACTTCCTGCAGGCCCCCAGGCTTGAGGAGGTCGCAATCAGCTATCCAAGCGAAGGTGATGTGGCACCAGAGAGAATAATCTCACCCCTGCCGGAAGACGTAACCCGTTGCGACACAAGGGCGTTAATCGTGCAGGTCCGCAACCTGGGCAACGCCGCCGAGACATTCCCGGTTCACTGCCTGCTCGACAGCCTCGGAATAAATAGATTCGACAACACCCTGATGGCCGAAGACGTTGCTCCGGGTGACTCGGCTATACTGATCTTCGGCGGGATGTACTGCTGCCCAGGCGAAACCTTATGGGTCATTACCGAGTTTGCAGAAGACGTGGTGCCTGAAAATGATACACTTTTTGCCCATCTCGGGCCTGTGGCCATCCAGGAACGAACAGAGAGGTATGAACTTGAGTTTGAGGTCTCACCTGCGCCCCAGGGCTTCAGGATAGACTATAGCCTGCCTGCAAACGAACGGATAACCCTTGCCATCTACGACGTTACAGGCCGAACGGTGAAGGTCCTGGATGAAGGGATGCAAAAGGCCGGAAGGCACCGCCTCGCATGGGACGGCAGCGACGAAAAAGGGCAACTCGTTTCTGCGGGCATCTACTTCGTGCGCCTTGAGAGGCAAACAATCACCCTTTCCAGGAAGATCGTCATTGTCGATTAAACCGGCGTTAAAGAAGATGGAGGCGAGGGGACTTAAGTCTCCTCGCTTCGCCATTTAAGTAATGAAGAGACTCTCAGCCAAGAAGCACTGGCATAACCTCTACTTCATAATCAACACGTTGATCTGGGTCGGGCTTATCCTGCTTTCAGCCTTTCTCTTCACACAGGCATTTCTTACAACCGGCATCCTCCTTGGAGCGTGTGCCGCCATCTCGGTTGTCTCAAGCGCGGTTCTCTTGCGCCCGGGCCGTCGCTTTGCCGCGGGCATAGTCCAGATAGTAGCCTGGGTGATATTGATCCTTTTGGCCCTCCTGCTCTATCAGAACACGCTCATGCCGGTATTGATCCTTTTCCTGCCCGGGGCAGTTTTGAGTATCGGGACACTTATCCTCCTGGGGACCCTGAGCCTTCGTGCTGAGCGCGAGCTCCACAGCGCCATGCGGCGGGGCTAGGAGGTAAATAATAAAGCGGCCTAAGTCTTCTTAATCGCGTTGAAGGCCATACCTCAAAAATGCTAACAAGAGAATCAAGAGTCCCTAAAATTCATGTAGAAAGCGACGTCTGTGGCTTCCTGTAAACAAAACAGATCACCTGTGTAACCGACGGCTTCGTCGGATAAAGTAGCCTGCCGAGATACCGAAAAACACGGCGAAGAATAGGGAGGCTATGATTATCCAGAGCTGGGGCAGGCGGATAACGTTTACCCCGAAAAGATAACAGCCGCCGAGAAGAAACAATAGCCCCACCCACATCAGGAGCCTGGACCAGCGATACTCGCGGTAAAGTGTTGCAAGAAAGGCAAAAAGGCTGAATATGGCCACCGTGCCAAGCGCGATTAAAAAGGGAAGTACGTATGCCATCATTTCGCGCTGGATTTTGCCCCGGCACGGCCGCAGACTTCGGCCAGTAGGAGCAAAGCGGCCGCACCTGAGATAGAAGCACTTACCAGAAGCACCCCCAAAAGCAACCAGAAAAGCGCGTTATCGAGAACGATGAGAACAACCCCTGCAGCAAGCATAGCTCCAAGGGGGAGAAGAAACCACAAACTCCTCTTTTGGGCCCGCGCCAGCCCGGGGGCATCAAGATACGAGAAGAGCTCGTCAAGTATCTTGCCCGCACGCAGAAGTATCCAGATAACCAGGAGCATAAAGATCGTGATCCACAAGAGCCCGGTCATCACCAGAAGCGCGATTATCGGCCACTTCATTGTCTAAGGATAGCAGCTGTCACTTATATGTCAACCACCTACCAGAATCGCAACAGGGTGAGTGTGGGTGACTCCGGGGTGTTATCAACGTAGTATTGTCTTTCGAGCCATCGCCTTTTCTCCATCAACAATCAACCGCACGAAGTATACGCCCGATCCTAACGCCCTGCCCTCTTCATCCGTCCCTGGCCAGCGCAGCTCATGGGTTCCGGCGTGGTACTGTCCGGATGCCAGAACACGCACCCTGCGACCGGCAGGATCGTATATCTCAAGGCTCACATCCGATATAGTGGGAAGCGTGAACCTGCACGGGATGATACGCGAAAACGAACCGACCTCAAAGTTCAACCCTGAAGGAGCGAACGGATCCTCTTCGACACCTGTCGCTACCGGAGAGTGTGGACTTTCCGCGTCCTCCTCGCAGTAGTCGTAGGCGGTGATGGAAACCTCTGCCATGGGAGGCTCAAGCATAACCGTATAGCGGGTTGAGCAGGCAGGGATAGCGTCTGCAATAATATGCCATGGATCAGCGGAACCAAAGCGCTGCCAGAGCCGGTAGCCGGCAACATCCCTTTCAGGAGAAGGTGTCCAGGCGAAATAATAGCTATCCCCTCCCAGCCACGAGTAGGTCAACCGAGCAGGAGCAGAGGGCGGGCCTTCGACCATGCCGATCAAGTGATCCGCGGCAAGGCTGCGTATGCGGTCGATACGTCCTCGTGGCCAGCGGATGATGAGCGAGTCGATCATCTCGTGATCTGCAAGACCCAGGTGCTGGCGTGCAATAAACATCGAGCCGTAGCCGTTGCCGTTGGATGGAGCAGCCTCGCGCATCACCATCAAATCGCCGCAATAGGCCCAGACCCGAGTTCCTATAGCCGAGCGGTTGCTCTCCCGGCCCTCGAAGTCAAGCTGCAGCCAGTGGCCGCGCTCCGCGGTGTTGATAAAGAAGACCTTGTGAGTTTCACCCGGATAGCTGTAAGGTGCGTAGACATCCATCTTCCCGTCCTGGTTGATGTCAACCCACAACACGTAACTCTTGCTGCCCCATGTCTTTATGCCCACCTTGAGGGTAACGTCGGTGAATTGATTGTCCCCATCGTTGCGATAAAGCCAGCCCTGTTTGCCTGGCGAACCGTAGAGGTTGAGCCAGTAGAGATCAAGATCGCCGTCATTATCATAATCAGTCCAGACAGGTGCCGAACCTATCTCCGAGTTGTTCATGCCGGACTCCGCAAGGTGATCGGTGAAACCCCACTCGGGCGGGCCGTCGTTCGCCCACAGGTGGCTGGTGTAGTCGCCTGGGTATGTAGGGTGATGGGTGATGGGTGTAAATAGATCCAGGTATCCGTCGTTGTTGTAGTCCCCCCATGCGGCACCTATGTTATGTCCGTAATAATCCTCGCTGAAGATACCTATCACACCCGCCTCTTCAGCGACGTTTGTGAATGTGCTGTTTCCGTTGTTTCGCCACAGGATGTTGGGTTGAAGCCGGTAAACCGAGACGAAGATGTCCACATCGCCGTCCGAGTCGTAATCTCCAACGCTTACCCCTCGCGCACACAGGGTATCGGTGCCTCCTTCACGAATACCCGCCGCTTCTGAGGCATCCTCAAACCCTGAACCTGTGTTGTGGAAGAGGTAATCCTCGTGTCCTGACCAGTAGGGGTAGTCTTCTTCGGAATTCAAAGGAACGAACTCGTAACTTGAGTAGTAGAAATCAAGAAGTCCGTCTGCATCGTAATCAAGCCAGGCCGGATCGTTGAGGTCGCGATCAAGGATGGGAAAACCGAGCCCAACATCTTCTGAGACGTCTACGAGCACATAGTCAGGAGGTCCTGAGTTCTCATAAAGTAGGATAAAGCAGGTATCCTTGCGTGGGGTGGTATCGATCCATACGGTGCGGCAGGTCAACGCGTCCGGGTAGCCGTCATTGTTGTAATCACCCCAGCATACGACCTCCCCGCCTCCCCACTTACTTGTCTCAAGCTTTGTGAAGTGACCGGTGCCGTCGTTCAGGTAGGCGTATCCGGCCCAGAAATCAATGTGCCCGTCACCGTTGTAATCCAGGAAAGAAACAGACCCTGCCAACTCATCGATCCCCAGCTCGGCTATATCTACCTCCTTGAACCCCCCAGCGTAAACCAGGATGGCGAGAATCCCGAAAGCTGTAACCACTCGCTTCATACTATCGTCTCCTTACACTTTATCAATCCGGGTAACTATCTTTCTGTCAACCTTTGGGATCACTGCCCCTGACGTGTTGCCTTCTTTAATGTCTTTCGGATAGGCCTTAAGCGTCTGCGAGGCCGACGACCTTCTGCAAGGACGGCAACTATCGCAGAAAGGGTATCGAAAAAGGCCACCTTCTGCTCATCCGGTATCCGACGCATGATGCGGCGCATCCCTGCCTTGGTTACGCGCTGCACACGCCCGGCCAGCTCCCGGCCCGTATGGGAGAGCTTTACGGTTACTACTCTCCTGTCTTTCTCCGAACGTTGTCTGTCTACCAAGCCGGAGCGTAGGAGCCTGTCGACCATCGCGGTCATGTTGCCTGAGGATGTTCCCATCTGTCGCGCCAGCTCACCCATACCAAAGCTCTCCTTGCGGGCCAAAAGTGAAAGCACAAAGTATTGATTCAATGTGATATCCAGCCCTGCAGGCCCGCGTGGATCGAGAATGCGGAAACTACGGACCAGCGCGGGGGCCATATCGTCCAGACGGGCAAGCAACTTTCGGTCAAGTTCACGACTCATGATCCCATAAAGATAACCAAAGGGGACAGAATGTCAACCCGTAACACACCATGCGGAATAAATCTTCACTCCCTGTGATCTTCTGCCCGAAGAGCAAAAGGAGAAGGGATACGGGGTGTTATGTCCTTGATTAAGGGGCGTTAGCCCCAGGAAGTTATGGAGATGCCCCGAAGGGGTACGGGGTGTTATAAGGTTGACATCGACGGACTTTGTGATAGAATTAAGACAGTATGAGTGAGAATAAGAATGTACTGGCCGCGATAGGCTACATACCGCCTCTGTTCTTTATCCCCCTTTTCCTTTCGGGGGCAGATGATCTGGCCAAGCACCATGGTCGTCAGGCCCTGGTGATCTTCGCAGCAGCTGCGTTGACCGTGCTTGCATTCCGGATATTGCAATTAATCCTGGGATGGATTAAACCCATCGGAACTGCGTTCTGGGTAGTAGAGGGATTCCTTTATCTGGTTTATATAGCTATCTCGATTGTAGCTGCAATCAGAGCGGCAAACGGCGATCTCTGGCGTGTACCCATCCTGGGTGCCTACTCCGACCGGCTGAACATCTAGGGCCTCCGAGAGCAACTTGTAAAGCTGACAAGAATAGCTTAAGACCGCGGCTTCAGAGAGGACCTACGGGCTTCCCGCAAAGCTGGGGTGCTGGATTAATCACCCCCTCTTTAATTCTCCCCGACGGTGGCACTTCGTCCCCGATCAAGGGGGAGAAGACAATGTGGTTTCCCCTCCCCTGGTGGGAGGGGATAAAGGGGAAGGGGAGACAAGGAACCACCCCCACCGCACCGCTCCTTTGGTGCGGTGTCCCTCCATAAAGGGGGAGGGGATTATACACCCCGGAAAATATCTCTCCTCAGAGTCCATATACCCCTTATTTACTGCGATCTTTTCTCCGGAGGAGAAAAGGAGCATTTATAATCGGGGTATCAAAATAGGTAATCCCATTTACGCTTTGAGCGATCCACCGGTTTGATCGGCTTCTGGTATACGCGGTAGGTTTTGGTTATCTTGCCGCCCCAACTCTCGATGAGGTTAATCATCTTCACGTTATCCTCTAAAATCCAGCTGAACTCGCCGCCAACGAATCCATGTTTCTGGGCCGCCTTGAACAGCTCGTAGTACAGCAGCGCGTCGAAACCGTAGCGGCGGTAGGCAGACAGGACCCCGAGGATCATGATCCTGACCCGATTCACCTTGTGCTGGTTAAGTAACACCTTGATGAACCCGAACGGGAACAGCCTGCCGTTGGCGTAGCGCAGTATCTGGTTAGCGTCGGGTGTGGCAACGGCCATCGCCACCACCTTGCCGTCAAGCTCAACTATTGGCACGAAGTCCGGAATAACAACGGGCTTGAGCTTTTTGATTATCAAATCGAACTCTGCGTCTGTAAAGGGAACCGCGCCCCAGTTCTGGCTCCACGCCTCGTCGTGTACCTCTTTTATAAGCGCGGTTTCAGCCTCAATATTCTTCATATTGGCAGGCCGAACGGTTATCTTGTAGCGCTTCTTGAGCGCTTTCACAATCCGTTCCACCTTTTCAGGCATCCCGGCCTTGGTCGGCGCCCAGTAGGAGTAGACGTCCTTGATTTTGGCAAGACCTTCTTTCTCGGCCAGTTTGGGATAGTAGGGCAGGGTGTAGGGCATCATCACGAATGGGTCCTCATCGAACCCATCCACAACGAACCCTATCTCCTCGTTGATGTTGGGGTTCATGGGCCCACGCATGTGCGTCATCTGCAGGGCAGCCAGCCACTCTTCGGCCGACTCATACAGGGCATGGGCGACATCCTGGTCATCCGCAGACTCGTAGAACCCGAAGAATCCGGTCTTCTCGTTATAAAGCTTGTTGTGATTGAAGGATACGATGGCGGCGATCCGACCCACTATCTGGTCGTTTTTAAGAGCGAGGAAAAGCTGGCGCTCGGCGTTCTCCCAGAAAGGGTTACGGCCAGGGGTAAGCATCTGTTCCATATCGGAGATCAGAGGCGGTACCCAGTGCTGGTTGCCTTTGTAGAGCGACCAGGCCATCTTTATGAATCTACGCAGATCTCTTTTGCCGCGAACACGTCGTATCCTAATCATAGCACTCCTGTCTCTACGCCCACCTTTTGGAATATCTCAAGCGCACGGTGCAGCTCCTCCTCGGTGTGAGTGGCCATGTAGCTTGTGCGGATAAGACAGCGGGCGGGCGGCACCCCAGGCGGCAGAACCGGGTTAACAAATACGCCCGCATGGTGGAGTTCCTTCCAGAAATAAAGGGTCTTCATGTCGTCGCCTATATGAAGGGGGATAACCGGAGACTCGGATGTGCCGATATCAAAGCCCAGTTTGGGCAGGCCATCAAGCATCATTCGGGTGTTGCGCCAGAGCTGCTCGCGGCGCTGTGGTTCTGCTATTATGATCTCGAGCGCGGCCAATGCCGAGGCCACCGATGCCGGAGTCATTGAAGCAGAGAAGATAAGCGAACGAGCGTTGTGTCGGATGAAGGTGATAACCTTCCTCTCTCCGGCGATAAAGCCGCCAAGCGAGGCAAACGATTTGGAGAATGTCCCCATAACAAGGTCTACTTCCTCTGAGAGAGAGAAGTGCTCGGTAACGCCCGCGCCAGTTGAACCCATTACCCCTGCCGAGTGCGCCTCATCCACCATAATCCGAGCACCGTAGCGCTTGCATAAAGGCACCAGCTCAGGCAGAGGGACGATGTCTCCCTGCATCGAGAACAACCCGTCAACAACAACCAGCTTGCCCGCATCAGCGGGAAGAGAGGCCAGGACATGCTGTAACGAATCCATGTCGTTGTGCACAAACCGCTTCATCGCGCCACGGGAGAGGAATGCCCCGTCTATGATGGAGGCGTGATCCAGCTTGTCGGTCACAACGTAATCCCCCTTATGCACCAGGGCGGAGATGGAGCCCAGATTGGTCTGGTAACCGGTGGAGAAGCAGATGCAGTCTTCTTTATGAACAAACCTGGCGAGCTTTTCTTCAAGCTCGATGTGTATGTCAAGGGTTCCGTTGAGGAACCGCGAGCCGGTGCATCCGGTGCCGTACTTCTCGGTGGCGCGGATCGCCGCCTTCTTGACCCGGGGATCAGCGGTAAGCCCCAGATAGTTGTTTGAGCCGAGCATTATCATACGTTTGCCGTCAATAACTACGTTGTGGTCGGGCTGAGAATCTATAGGAATGAAGTATGGGTAGTAACCCTCATTCTTCACACGCGCTACTATGGGATAGTAATCCTCGCATTTCTTGAATAGATCCAACTATTCCTCCGTGATGTGTAAACAGATTCTACGCTCTATGTTGAGGTTGTCAACTTATCACCCCACACGCTTGCTACGCAACCGTGTGGAGACACCGAATTAGATGCTCCTCGCACCCGTAGCGAGCTTACATCTCCTCCCACGCGGCGGTGTTTGCCGAGTCCGCAAACCAGGTCATATCGGCAAAACTTTTAGCCCTAGCCAGTATCTCCTTGCGGGTAACTGCCTTTATCGAAGTCAACCCGCCCAGAACGAGCAGAATCAAACGAAGGAGTGTTACGGGTGTTACGGGGAGGGACGCCATCTCAGGATAGAAGCCTTGCCCTCGGAGGTTGAGGTGAACACGTAGATATTGCCCTGCGAATCCACCGACACGTTGCGCCAGCCTGTATCGTAGGAGTAGTAGCTTGAGGGGATGGGCAGATAAACTTCATCTTCTGCGGACTCATCGAGAACTATCACCTCGCGCATGCTGAACGAACCGGATTTATCTTGGATATAGGTCTCGGTACCTACCCATAGCCGACCGTCGCCGTAACATAAAAGGATCTCGGTGGTGCGGCCTTCAAACCGGGTCACGATGCCCAGAGGTCTTAACCCACTGGCTTCTAAAACCTGAAGGGATTCCAGCTCAACCAGCTTAAGCTTGAAGGTCTTGCGCTCAGGGATATAACTAAGGATACCGGCAGATTCCGGAACCGGCTGTAAAAGGTCGCTCCCCGATAAGAACAACAAGCTGTCTCCAGGATGAGCAACCAGGGCGGTGACGGGGTGCTTGGCATCATACTTGATGTTGATTCGCTCAATCTCCTTGCCGTCCTTGAGGATCGCCACCTGCGCGGGCTGGGTGCGGTTCTCTAAAAGATAGATACGTCCGGAACGGTCTACTGCCATGTCAAAAGGACGGAATGCCGTCTTTATCTCGCGGACAAACGAGCCGGATGTATCCCAGCAAAGCACGCGTTTGTTGAGCTGGTCAAGGAGATACAGGGTAGAGTCTAAAGCAAGCAAACGATAAGGGCCTATCGCTACATCCTCTTCCGCAAGCCCAACCTCGTAATTGCCCGAGCCTTTTGCCAGCTCCACCACGACCTCCGGCTCTTCGTAGGACAGAGCCAAAAGGGATGATGCAAAAAGGATCAGAGGAAGAATATTCTTCATCACTCTGAGAATAAGCTATACGGGAGGGTTGTCAACCCGGACAGACCGGTGTTACGGATGTTATTGGAGGGATGGGTGTTACGGGCGGGCTTTGAAGTAAAGTATCTCGGAGAACCCTTCCGAGAAGTGGGTCATCCAGAGATAGAGGTCGCCATTAGGGGCAACTGCCATGTCGCGGTTGGCGTAGTCGTAGGACGAGTGCCCCGGCTCAATGCCACGCAGCTCGGTAAGAGGCTTGCCATCCTTCAGCACTAGCATTCTTCGGGCGATGTAGCTTTTCCCCTCCTCATCGGTCTGGATAGAGGTGCCGACGATATAGATGCGGCCCGCTCGATCGTCGGTATGGAACTGGAAAAGCTCCCGCTCCAGAGGTTCAAGACGAACCGGACCTACCACCCCAGAGGAGGTCTTTGCTGTAAACTCGACCTCCCAGGTATCCTGGATGCGCCTTATGTGGGTATCTGTGAGATGAAAACGACCCGGTCTCTCACCCGCGGCAAAGAGTATGTCCCGTTCCTGCCCGGGCACAAGCCGGTAGGTGTAACCGCCTGCAAGTAGCAACCGCTCGGCGGTGGGGGAAAAACATATCTCGGTCATGAGCCGATTCCCCGGGAGATCGAACTCGCGACCCTGGACCTTCCTACCCCTTTCGTAGACAGCTATGAACTGGGGCTGCACCCTATACTGGAGGATGTGAAGACGACCTTCGTCGTCGCAGGCCATATCCGCCGGGCAGAAATCAAGACGCAGAGAATCAATGAGCCTGCCTCGACGATCGAAGGTATAGGCACAGTGATCTAGTCGAGCCAAGAGATAAAGGACACTATCACAGGCAAGAAGCCTCAATGGTCCGTGTCCTGCTCCCTCCCGAATGAAACCAAGCCCTCCTAGCTCATCGTCACTGAAGCGCACAACCTGCACCGGCCCCTCATAGGAGAAGGCGGAGAGAGCCAAAAAACATCCCAGAGCAAGGATTAGAGAAACCATCCGCCTCATCGCCGGAGCTTACTGAATAATTCCCCGATTGTCAACAAAACGCAGTCTGTGCGGCAGGCGATGGCCAGATTCCCCCGAGTTTTCAAAATTTGATACTGCTTTTTAATAAGAAATTTAAATTAACGAGAAACCACTTGACAAAGTTTCCTTTTTTCGTACAATAGGCTTATGAGGAGGGTATTGGGGGAATACAGGAACCCCCGAATATCTAAAAACAAACCTAAACATAGGAGGACATAATGTCCAGAATCACAAAAGCGCTCTTAATCGCCGCGGTTGCGGTGATGCTCGTGGCCGCTACCAGCGCTTCCGCCTACTACGAAAGGTGGGAAGGCTGGTTTAACTCAGGACACCTCTTCTACGGCGACGACACCTATGACTATGTGGAAGGTGAAGGCGTGCTTGAGGACCGCACCTATGGTTCCGTTGATTCGTTTTTCGTCAGCGCTGTATGTATCTCCACCTTCTCCTGCACCGAGAAAGGCTGGACCATCAAGCTTTGGCCGGGGGCCAGCGGCTATAAATACACAGGTCAAAGCGAGCAAAAGCAAGTCGAAGACGGTGCCTGGACAGGTTTTGCGAGGCTCTATAGACCCGAGCTACCCGATGTGGAGTTCACCGTCGGGGGCACCTGGAATACTACAGATGAGCCTGGCGACTGCTTCAACTATTGGGGCAGGCCATATATCTATAGCGCACACTGGGTTTTAAGCGAGAGTGACCCTCTGGACCTTCGTGGAGCAGGCGGCAGTGCAGGCGAGCGGATATACTACAGTCCGTAAGGAATCCAAACCTATGGAGGAGGGGCTTTGTCCCTCCTCTTTTTTGGCCTTGACATCGCCGAAGAACCGGCTTATAATCAGACATAAAGGAGGTCGAGATGTTAAGTATAAATCTTCTAGCTTTAATCCTATGTGGCGGGATTCTTGTGCAGCCCTTTCGCATCGCCGAGGCTGAGCCAGGGCATCATCAGAGGTGCCTGCGCACAGCAATGGCATCTGACGGGCATTTTGCCGTAGCATGGGTAGACTACCTGCAGATGGATTACCCCCCCCATGAATTGGAGCTTTTCATTCGTTTCTTTGACC